>Ga0209495_1000241_pt1 | contig 43872 bp, 42 predicted proteins | sample EN1Hudsemesocosm_FD_184629 | JGI IMG/M metagenome (GOLD analysis project Ga0209495, IMG submission 184629) | Methane-oxidizing microbial communities from mesocosms in the Hudson Canyon - EN1E Hudson Canyon (SPAdes) (version 2) | ecosystem: Environmental > Aquatic > Marine > Cold seeps | place...
ATTGAGCCACGGATACGAATACCCGCATAGGTTTCAAACGACGCGCCTTTTGATGGATCATATTTTCTTGAAGCTTCAAGCAGCCCGATCATTCCTGCCTGAACAAGATCATCGACTTGAACACTAGCAGGTAGTCGAGCCATCAAGTGAAACGCGATACGTTTAACCAAGGGCGCATGCTGGCGAACAAGGCTATCAGCTCTTTCTATATTTGAATCGCTATACATTATCTGACCGTATGGCAGCACAAAAAATCAATAAATCAGGCCTGCAATAATCGTTCAACAAAAAACTCAAGATGACCTCTTGGTGATGACGGAAGAGGCCATCCCTCTACTCTTTGCGCTAAGGCTTTATATGCTAAAGAGGCTTTAGCTCGAGGATAAGCATCTAAAACAGCCCGCTGACGTTGAACAGCCTTTTTAACGGCTTCATCAAATGGGACGCTACCCGCATATTGAAGAGCAACATCAAGAAAGCGGTCGGTTACTTTTGTTAATTTTGAGTAAAGGTGCCGACCCTCCTGTTGCGTTTTAACCATATTGGCTAAAACACGAAACCGCTGCACACCATAATCTCTATTTAATAATTTTATCAAGGCATAAGAATCAGTGATGGACGTTGGCTCATCCACAACAACCACCAAAATTTCCTGTGCTGCACGAAGGAAACTAACAACACCCTCAGAGATTCCAGCAGCAGTATCAACAATAAGCACATCAAGTTCGCTGGATATTTCACTAAACGCATTAATAAGCCCCGCATGCTCCATCGGACTTAAAGAAACCATTTTCTGCGTTCCAGAGGTCGCGGGGACAACTTTAATACCACCAGGCCCTTCGACCATAACATCTCTAAGACTGCACTCTCCAGACAATACATCGGCTAAATTTCTATTCGCCGTAATACCCAAAAGCACATCAATATTTGCCAGCCCAAGGTCTGCATCCAATACAACAACACGCCGTCCTAGCGAAGACAAAGCCATAGCAAGGTTAATAGATACATTACTTTTGCCAATACCACCTTTACCACCAGTGACAGCAATAACCTGAACAGGGTTAGAATTACTCATGCAGGAATGTGACCCCTTTGTTACAACTAATATTTATCAAAAACACATAAAAACCGATCAAAAAACAATCTACCCAATAACTAAAACAACTAAACTTTTCATCAGTTTAGCAGAGCTTTTCGTTTTTTGTTTTTAATTTCATGCAGTACTTCCAAAATACATTGTATTTTGCTCAGAAACACGTTCAGAATTCTGTAAACGACTTTGATTATTGGATAATAATTCAGCTTCAAACTTTTCTTGCTCTTTAAATAAGCCAACCGCACGACTGACTATAGCATGAGCTTTTGCCAAATGGATATCATCAGGGATTTTTTGCCCATCAGTGATATAAGCAACAGGCAAGCTACTTAAATACAGAAAACTAATCACTTCACCTAAACTCACGGCCTCGTCTAATTTAGTCACTAAACAACCTGATAATCCCACCATTTTGTAATAGTGATAGGTTGATTTCATAATTTGCGTTTGAGTGATGGCAGAAATAACCAGATAACTTTTAATATTATATTTTGAATCTCTGATTTCATGCAACTGTTCAGCCCAGTCAGGGTCTTGATGGTTAAGGCCTGCTGTATCTATCAGCACTAATTTTTTATCTGATAACGACTCAATAACATCATCAAGTGTGTTCTGCTCATCAACGACTCTAACAGGAATATTCAGAATACGTCCAAAAACCATCAATTGTTCATGGGCTGCAATTCTGTACCGGTCTGTGGTAATTAAGGCGATAGATTCAGCACCGTATTCAAGTGCGTATCGTGCTGCTAACTTTCCGATTGTTGTGGTCTTACCTGCGCCAGTTTGACCTACAAGAGCATAGATTCCACCCTGTTCAATTAATTCATTTTCCTCAACTGCCAGTACATGGGACAGCTCAGCCAGGATCCTATTCCAAGCCTGAGTGATACCTGCTTCCGTCTTTACTGCTGGCATTAAAGCATCTATCAGTTTTTTCTCAACCCCCATTGCCGTTAGACGTTCAGCAATATTCTTTTTTACAACAGAGCTCTCTGTTTCTTTTTCCGCTGAATTTTTATTGCTCAAACGCAACTGCTGATCGAGCAAGTCCTTCAACTGATGAATCTCAGCTTTCATCATTTCCATCTCTGAACTAGAAGCTGAACCAGAAACAGCCTTTATTTCTGAGCGACAGGCGGCATCATTAACACCCCCTCTTTCAGCAACAGGCTCAGCACGCTGCCTTCTAACACCGCTTATTTTTTCTCTGGCTCTATCCATTTCTTCCTGTAGACGTACATGGCGATCAGCTTGCATTTTAGCCAATTGGGTTGGTGACGGTGCTTTATCAACCGCTTCATCAAGCTCAACCTGACTCATTGCCAACTGTTCATCGTAATCAAGGGCAGTCACAATCTCTACACCGCCATCCACTTTTTGATTTGAAAGAATGACCGCATCTGCACCCATTTCATCACGAACAAGCCGCAGAGCTTCCTGCATCGTTGCTGCAAAAAAACGTTTTACTTTCATGATAACTCTCCCAATTCAAAAACCGTTCTACAAAACCATTTTCTAAATAAATATTAAAAGCCGTACCGTCAAAAAAATCTCTAGCGTCAAATTACTGGCCAACCGTTGCGACGATGGTAATTTGCTTATTATCGGGTACTTCTTGATACGACAATACATGCAGACTATCTATTCCAAACCGTACAAACTTTGCCAGCACAGGCCGCAGTGGCGCTGAAACTAACAAGATTGGCGGCTTACCAATCATTTCCTGTCGCTGGGTAGCATCATTCAAAGATCGCTGTAGCTTTTCGATCATTTTTGGTTCAAGAACAAGCCCTACATCATCACCCACGCCAGCTTTTTGTGCCTGCTGCACTGACTTAAGCAATAGTTGTTCCAATTCAGGGTCCAACGTAATTACAGGTATCTCATCTTCCGCACCACAGATATTCTGAATAATCATACGCTTTAAGGCCTTTCGTGCTGCCCCGGTTAATGCGATAGGGTCTAGGGTTTTAGGTGTAGCATTAACAATGGCCTCAGCGATACTACGCATATCCCGAACAGGTACATTTTCGATTAAAAGACTCTGCAATACTTTTAACAACAAACTTACTGAAAGAGTGGCAGGAACCAGCTCTTCGCCTAATTTTGGAGAGGCTTTTATTAGCTGCTCAAGCCACTGCTGAACTTCTTCATGGCCGATAAGTTCATGAGCGTGCTTCTGCAATATTTGATTTAAGTGAGTCGCAACCACAGTACTTGAATCTACAACGGTATAACCCAGTGTTTGAGCATGATCTTTCTGGCTGGTTTCAATCCAAATGGCATCTAGGCCAAACGCAGGATCCTTACCTTCAATACCTTCTAGCTTGCCAAAAACCTGCCCAGGGTTAATCGCCAACTCCCTGTCTGGGTGAATCTCAGCCTCTGCCAGATTAACGCCCATCAACGTAATTCGATAAACATTAGGCATTAAATCAAGGTTATCTCTAATGTGAACTGAAGGCATAAGAAAACCCAATTCTTGAGAAAGTTTTTTTCTCACGCCTTTTATGCGCCCCAGTAATTGTCCACCTTGTGACTTATCCACTAAAGGAATAAGTCGATAGCCGACCTCCAAACCAACCACATCAACCGTCAATACATCATCCCAACCTAACTCTTTGGTTTCAGTCTGCGGTGGCGCAATAGGCTGACCGCCTGCAGATGGCGCAGTCGGAGCTGCCCCAGGCGCGCCCCCCATCGGCTTTCCAGGCCTTACAACACCCTCTTCTACCTGTCCTCTATTCTGTTTATGCCAAATAAAATAGGCTCCTGCCCCAGCTAATGAAGCCAAACCTAAGAAAGCCATATGAGGCATTCCGGGAATCACCCCCATAATAAACAAAATACCTGCAGCAATGGCCAAAGCCTTAGGCGAATCAAACATCTGCTGAAATATCTGATCAGACATGTCTTGAGTGGTGCTAACACGCGTCACCATAATGGCAGCGGCTGTAGACAATAAGAGAGAGGGTATTTGTGCAACTAAGCCATCACCAATGGTTAATAGCGAGTATTTCTGCATGGCATCAGCAAATTCAAGGTCGTGTTGCATAATACCTATCGTCAAACCACCCAAAAGATTAATAACCAGAATCATTAAGCCTGCAACAGCATCACCACGAACAAATTTACTGGCACCATCCATTGAACCGTAAAAATCAGCTTCTTGAGCAATATCTTCTCGACGCGCTTTTGCCTGATCCTGATCGATAAGCCCTGCATTCAGATCGGCATCTATGGCCATCTGTTTACCCGGCATAGCATCAAGAGTGAATCGAGCGCTTACTTCAGATACCCTGCCCGCACCTTTGGTCACCACTGCAAAGTTAATGATCATCAAGATTGCAAACACCACTAAGCCGACCGCATAGTTACCACCAATAACCACCTCACCAAAGGCTTCAATAACCTTACCAGCCGCATCCCCACCCTCATGTCCCCATAGAAGAACAACACGAGTAGACGCAACATTCAAAGCAAGGCGGAGTAAGGTGGCAACTAATAAAACGGTGGGAAAAACAGCAAAATCAACCGGTCTCATTGCATACACACAGACCAGAAGTACGATAATAGCTAGCGCTATATTAAAGGTGAACAATAAATCCAGAAGAATGGGCGGCATGGGCAGTATCATCATGCCCAATATAATTAGCAACAGTGCAGGTATACCCAGATTACCCTGTGCCATGCCTTTTAATGAATCTAAATTAAATGCCCGTTCCATACTTTACCCAATGACGTTTTATTGACTTCTTATACGTATTAACAGGGGTATTGCAGGAACTGTACCGTTTTATGATTTAATCGTGTTTTAAGTCATCCGGAACGGGGAAATCAGGCATATGCGGCTTAGGGTTTCCACCCTGTCGAAAACGTCGTAACTGGAATATGTAGGCTAATACCTGGGCAATAGCCACATATAAACCTTCTGGAATTTCATGCCCAACCTCTGCATTATAAAAAATAGCACGCGCCAGTGGTGGAGCCGCTACAATTTCGATTTCATGCTCGTTGGCAATCTCTCTTATCTTTAAGGCTATTTCATCCCCTCCTTTAGCTAACACAATAGGCGCCGCCATCGTATCACCATCATATTTTAGGGCAACAGAGAAATGCGTAGGGTTTGTAATAACAACATCAGCCTGAGGAACATCTTGCATCATACGGCGCTGTGCCATTTCCATCTGCAACTGCCTGATCTTTTGCTTAACTTCAGGTTTTCCTTCGGTATCTTTATATTCGTCTTTGACCTCTTGCTTAGTCATTTTTAACTTTTTGGTATGATCATAAATCTGAAATGGCACATCCACAGCAGCAATAACAATCATTGAACAAGCCAACCAGAATACAATCCACTTGAGCACATCAAGAGCGTGTCCCATGGCAGGTATAACGGGTTCATTTCCAATAGCAAGCAATTCTTCTGTGTGAAGATCAAGCAGTAACAGCGCAATCGTAACAACAACAGTCACCTTGGCAATAGCCTTAACCAATTCAACCAAAGACTTAACTGAAAACATTCTCTTAATGCCTTCAATAGGATTCATTCGGCTAAACTTTGGCGCTAGTGCTTTAGTTGAAAACAACCATCCACCCAAGCCTACAGGACCAAGTATTGACGCGACCAGCAACACACCTAAAAAGGGAGCCATTGCCCAAGCCACTTCAAAAAAAGCTGAACCAAGAAAAAAGGCCATTTGCCGCATATCAAACAAGACATCTCTCGGGAACGAAAAGCTATGTTTCATCACGTTTTTCAGAGCTAAACCGAGACTCTCACCAAAAATGATCAAGCCCCCTGCTCCAGCCATGAGAACAGCCATGGTATTCAGCTCTTTCGAACGAGGTAACTGCCCTTCCTCTCGCGCCTTCTGTAGCCGTTTCTCGGTGGGTTCTTCACTTTTATCTGCACTACTATCTTGCCCTTCAGCCATTTATCTCAGGCTCCCAACAATGTGCGCATAAAGACAAAAACCTCACCCGTAAAACGATGATACTGAGGCAAGAAACCCACAAAACCAACCCAAATAATTAACATGCCGAATAACTGTGATATAGGAAAACCCAAGGCAAAAACATTCATCTGAGGGGATGCCCTCGACATAATGCCAAATGAAATATTAATCACTAAAACAGAGGTGATAACCGGCAAGGCAACCAATAAGGCCGAAGCAAACAACCATGATATCCGATGTATCATCAACCAGATCATTTCTGGTGAAAAGCCGTCCACAGTAAAAAATGTTTCTGAAATAGGCCAAGCTCTAAAACTTTCTATGAACACTTCAATCATCACTAAATGACCATTAGTGGCTAAAAACAATAACGTGACGCAAATAAGAAAAATTTGAGACAGAACGGGTACAGACACACCATTGGTAGGGTCGACCATTGAGGCAAAACCCAAGCCCATCTGCATAGCGATAATTTGGCCAGCTACTGCAAATAACTGAACAAATAAAATGAACATAAACCCCAACATACTGCCAATAAATACTTGCTGAAGCAAAATACTAACAGCAGAAAGTGATAAAGGATCTATAACAGGTATCTCTTCAATTAAAGGCGCAACCAATATAGTGGTTAAAAGCGCCAAGCCTAAACGTATTCGTGCAGGCACTAACTGCGTACCAATAATCGGTATGATCATAAAGAAGCTGGCTATTCTGAATAGAGGCCATAAATGCCTGCTAATCCAGCCTAAAATCACTTCATCTGTTATTTCCATACCTGTAATGTTCCACGCTTCAGCTTCCAGAGAACTTCAGAGCTAACCAATTAAAAGAGGTATATCCCTTATGAGTCGCTCAATGAACTCCATCAAACGCTGCACCATCCATGGTCCCATAACAATAATTACCGTAAGGGTAACCAGTAAACGAGGCAAAAAGCTTAAGGTTTGTTCATTAATTTGAGTCGCCGCCTGAAAGACACTCACTATTAAACCCACAATTAAGCTTGGGGTAACAATAACAGCGACCATTAACAATATTAAATAGAGTGCCTCTCGCACTATTTCTATAGCAACCGCAGGAGTCATTACCCTATCCTCTTAAAAACCTAAGCTCGTCATAAACCAAAACTAGCTGCCAACGTGCCAATAATAAGCGCCCAACCATCAACTAGTACAAACAACATTATTTTAAAGGGTAAGGAGATAATCATGGGTGACAACATCATCATCCCCATAGCCATTAACACACTGGCAACCACCATATCGATAATTAAAAAAGGAATAAATAAAATAAAACCAATCTGGAAGGCTGTTTTTAACTCACTCGTGACAAAAGCAGGCATTAAGACCCAGAATGACACATCCTCTACTGTTTCATACTCTTTACCAGAAATCCTTACAAATAAATCCAAGTCATCCATACGGGTTTGGGCGAGCATAAACTCCCTGAAGGGCAAGCTCGCTTTTTCCAAAGCCTCAGCCGGCGCTAGTTTTTCTTCCAGATAAGGCTGAATAGCCGTTCGGTTTGCCTCTTCTAGCACCGGAGACATGATAAATATGGTCAGAAATAGCGATAAACCAATAAGAATTTGGTTAGATGGCGTCTGTTGCAGACCCATAGCCTGACGCAATATTGAAAATGAAATAATGATGCGGGTGAACGAGGTCATCATCATTAATGCTGCGGGCAAAAACGTCAATGCAGTCATTAATGCAAGAATCTGTATTGTTACAGTATACTGCTGCCCACCGTCTTCGTTCGTTACCAACGTTAACGCAGGAACCCCTGTGCCTTCTGCGGCGGCGGAGAGGGGAAGGAAGCATACACTAAATAAAAGCGCGAAAGGCAGAACGTTAGTCCTTAACTGAAATAAACGCCTTAGCCTAAGTGCTTTTAGTGTCTGTGGCACCTTTAGTGAGAATAGACTGCAAACGGCTTGCAAAGTCAGATCCTGTTTTATCATTTTTATTAACAACCGGCTCTTCAAAGGAATGGAGTAAATTAATGTTGTGCTGGGTAATTCCCACCAAAAGTTGCTTATCTGCAACCTCAACCAAAGCAATGCGCTCTCTGTTACCCACAGGAATCGCTGAAATAATGCGCATTTGTTGCTGATTACTTACAGCAAGCCCGGTAAACCGCTTTACAAACCAGGCCACCAGAAAAATAAGCGAAACGACAGCAATTAAACCTAAAATAGCATTAAGCCATGCGCCCGAACCCACGCCAGGTGAAGGCGTTACCGTAGATATAGGCTTTTTAATAAATCCTTTAAGCCCTCCTCTAGTCGCCGTTTTTTCATCTTCCTCCACGACAACAGGGGGCTCACTCTGTATCACCTGAGATATATCCTCAGCAAAAGCAAATGAACTCCCCCAAGCCGCTAATATTAAAATCACGACAAGCAATAGCTGGGATTTTAGTGACGCTACTTTACTCATGGCCTAGTTTAGTCGCTTTATTCTTTCTGAAGGGCTTACAACATCGGTTAAGCGAATACCGAATTTTTCATTAACCATAACCACTTCGCCATGCGCAATTAACGTACCGTTCACCAAAACATCCAATGGCTCACCAGCTAGGCGGTCTAATTCAACCACAGAACCCTGATTTAGTTGTAATAAATTACGAATAGGTATTTGTGTACTTCCCACTTCCATTGATATCATTACAGGTATATCAAGAATTACATCCAGGTCAGGATTAGAGCCCAAACCTCCACTTTGATCAGCAGTGCTTTCAAAATTTTCTAATGGTGCAGCCTGAACATTGTCAGCCTCACCTTCGACTGCCTCCGCTTCAGCCATCGCGGCCGCCCACTCATCATCAACACTATTCTCACTATCGCCAGACTCCTCCATCGCGGCGCCCCACTCATCTGCTAACTTCTCATCATCAGTCATAGCGTCGTTATTCTGCCCCTCTTGCTCTTCATTATCACTCATCACTCGTACCACTCTCAGCTTTACTAAGGAAGCTCTCTTGACGCTTAATCCTATTTACCACTTTAAGAGCTAAACTCTCTCCCAGACTTCCAACCTTTGCCTCAAACATAGGAACATTATTAGCCGTCATTGTTACAGTATCAGGTATATCAATCGGGATGACATCACCAGGCTCAAGATTAGAAATATCTCGTAGTGAAACTTGTTTCTCTACCAATGTGGCATTTATAGGTACTTTTGCATCTAGAATATCTCGTTGAAGCGAAGTAACCCAGCGCTCATCAACATCATCTATATCACTTTGAACACCTGCATCCAATACTTCCCGGATAGGCTCAATCATCGAGTAAGGAACAGCAACATGCAAATCACCGCCACCGCCATCTAACTCAATATGAAAAGTACTTACAACAACGACTTCACTTGGACTTACAATGTTGGCCATAGCAGGATTAACTTCTGAGTTTACATACTCAAAATCAACCTTCATAACAGCATTCCAGGCCTCTTTCATATCTATAAAAACTTGCTCCAGCACCATTTGTACAATACGAATTTCAGTAGGTGTAAATTCACGACCTTCAATTTTTGCATGGCGACCATCACCACCAAAAAAGTTATCCACTAATTTAAACACCAACTTTGCATCAAAAATAAATAGTGATGTTCCTCTGAGGGGACGAATTTTTACAAGGTTCAGACTGGTAGGTACATAAAGCGTGTGAATGTACTCTCCAAATTTTAATATCTGTATTCCTCCAGTGGCCACATCTGCATTTCGTCGCAACAAATTAAACAGACTAATTCGGGTATAGCGGGAGAATCGTTCATTGATCATCTCCAGCGTAGGCATTCGCCCACGGACTATCCTGTCTTGACTGGCAAGGTCATACGACCTGACACCCTCTTCGTCAAGATCCTCATCTGTATCAATATCACCGTCATCAACGCCATGTAAGAGCGCGTCAATTTCGTCTTGTGAAAGTAAGTCTTGCACTGGTTTACTCGCTACTGCATTACAAAGTTAGTAAATAATACTTGCTCTATTGATGAGCCACTAGATTCTTTTTCAAGCATTTCGTTAATCAGCGCTAGCGAACTAGCCCTTAAACTTTCTTTCCCTTCCGGGGTTTGTAAGGCTTGAAAGTCTTGAGCACTGAATAACATAATCAATTTATTCCGTATTAATGGCATATGCAGCTCCATTGCATCAAGTGAAGCCTGGTCACGGCTTTGTGCAGAAACAAACACCTGCATATACCGTTGCTTACCCGATACATCATACGTCACTACAAAAGGTGGCTTAATATCTAAATATACAGCGGGTAATTTAACTTCTTCAACAGGTGCAGCGTCTTCACTATCGCTTTCTCCGCTGTCATTCCCGTTTAAAAAGAATAAGGTTGCTCCAATTGATAAACCAATAGAGAGTATGACCACTATTGCGACAATAATGATTATTTTTTTCTTAGACTTACCGCCTTCAGCATTTTCTTCGCCCTTACCTTCAGTTTGGTCTTCTGCCTTTTTTTCTTTTTTTGCCATGTCAATTTCTCGTCATTATCGCCGCTGACAGCTATTACCTTATTAATAAAGCAAGCCTTATGCCAACATATTTTGATTATTCAAACAGTTAGAAGCTGTTTCTAATACTTATTGTAGCGTACTTATGAGTAAAATCCGCGAGCAGGGGAATAAATCTGAATATTGATGAATAAGAAAAGGAGGATATGGCAAGATCTAGTAATATAGCGAAGCCTTTGCACAAAAGGCTTCTGTCATTCCGGCGTGCTTTTGGCCGGAATGACAGCATTTTTTAATTCAATTATGAGCTTCGCGTCCGTACAGGGCGACTTAAGCATAGTAATCAACAAGATTTTCTTGCTCTATTGATAAGGTGGTTGCTTCTGCGCCGTCCAAATCAACACCATCCCCTTCGACCCCAGCCAATCCAGCTTCACCTGTTTCCCCCTCTCCTTGCGAGTCATGCTGAGAAGATTGATCCGAAACATCAACATGAGCCAAATCAACCCCGTTTTCACTCATCATTTCACGAAGCCTGTTTACGCTCATTTCAAGTAAGTCACGAACACCTTGATGCGGACTAGTAAATGTAATGGCAGCCTGATCATTTTGTACATTTATTTTAACCTCAACCGGACCTAGTTCCTGAGGGTTAATATGTATTTCCGCAAATTGAATTTTTTGATTGGCTAGCCAGACAATTTTGTCGCTAACCTGTTCTCCCCATGTAGCCTGGGACATAGGTACTGGCACAGAAGTGGTATAGGATTTAAGAGCCGATTGATTTTCTTTTAATTGAATATCATTAAACCGCATCACTTCTTTTATCGTATTGTCTGCATCAAGATCTACATCAATCTCCAGCTCTGCCATAGTCTCAAGACTATTTTCAAGAGATGCCTTAACCTGATTCAGCGTCATTAACTTTTCAACAGGCTGAAGTTCTGATTCGAGATTAAGTGAATTCAAAGGGTTTTCTGGATTCATCACTGTATTCACAGGCGCAACACCAGGCACTAAGCCAGGCACTAAGCCAGGAACAACGACATGACCGGCTTCACTCTGAACCCTAAGGAGATTGACCTGATCTACAACCCCATCACCCCCCCCATCAACTACGGACATATTCAAATCAGTCATTGTCGTAGAGAAATCAGACTCTACAGATAAACTTAATACTGATTCCGAAACAACATCTAAAGAATCATCCATAGTCTTCAGCTCGGGCTTAATATCTACCAGACCCAAGACCTCAGTGACACTTTCATCAGTAAGTAGTTCAGGCTGAATCTGCTGAATTAAGTTTTCAGTAGTCACCTCAGGTTCTGGCAACTCTTCGCCGTTTTGCATGTCATCAGCGGCAACAGATACCCTTTGTTCTTCTTCAGAAACAGGTTCAGTTGTTTTTTGCTCAGGCTTTTCTTGAGGTTTGGCTTTAGCCACCTCATCTTGATGACTGTTTTCTTGCTTGCTCAGCTCTTTTTTAAACTGATCATCTCCTGCTTCGCTGCGGTCAGCAGGCGGTTTTACAGAGTTAGCTGAAGACTTACTTACTACGTTATTTGTAAAATCCAGAGATACAGGTTGTGGGTTCATAAGCCGCTCTACAAATGACAATGATAAAACCAAAATTAATGATTAGATCAGCTTGCAAAATACAGACCAGCTTTGAAATACGTTTGTCATGCAGAAAGGGAGAGGTGCAAAAGAGCTTAAATTTGCTCTTTCAATAACTGAGATACTTCTGTAAAGGCGTTCTCGATAGATGTAACCAATTCGTCAATACCATCGAGATCACCCGCTTTTCCTTTTAGCTCTGCCTCCATGCAAAGTTTAGCAAGTACTGGCACTCCAACATTAGTACAGCTGCCCTTAAAGCTGTGAGCAGCACGAGACAATTCTTCCGCATTCCTTGCTTTAGCGGCTTCTTGTATTTGTATTACTCGTTCAGCAGAGTCATGCAAGTACGTTTCTATGAGGATTTCAAACTCATCTTCCATAACCTCTCGCAACTCGGCTAGCGCTGCAAAATCAAGGTGTTCAATTTTATTGTTCATACCATACCCCACTCATACAACGACTCACAATTCATACAACAACTCATAAAAAAATCTATTTTTTTTAGAACCACCAATACAGTTTACAGCCTTACTATTCTGGCTGCCAAGCAAATTCGGCTTCCACTACATTTCCAGCGCCCATATATTCAAAGCGACGACAAAGAGAAACCAGCAACGGAATCCCTCTCCCGCAATAGAGGTCTTTATTCATTTGAGCCTGTTTAAAGCCTGAGTAATCAAAACCATCACCGCTATCTTCAATTTTTATAGACATCACCCCCCCTAAATTTTCTGGTTGATGATCGATACTTATTCGCACCCAAGCATTATCTAAGGATGCTAATCGTTGCGCTCTCAAGGCATAATATTGAGCAAAACCTTCAGATGTAGCCTTTAAACTAGAGTCTAGATTTAAAACACCATGCTCAAGTGCGTTAGAGGTTAGCTCTGCCAATATAGTATAGACCTGACCACTAAATAAACGTAAACCAGGTACCTCCATAATAACATGCAACAATAAAGGCAATGGATTAAAGTCTTTTAATGTTTCGCCTCTCAGCTCGTAGCTTAATCCCCAATTCACAGGCCCCATCAAGGCACTTTTTGATAGGTGTGTATCACCATCAATACCCAATTGATCTTCTGCTACCATTTCAACTTCTACGATGGTCAGGTCATCATCACGCTCACCCTCGCCAATAAAGTTATGCACTTGCTGCTTTATGTTTGAGAAAATAATGGATGGATCTTTTACATCGCTATAAACCTCATAGAGGCGCTCTTCGCCAAACATATCACCATCAATATTTCTAGCCTCAACAATGCCGTCAGACCACATAAAGATACGGTCACCCTCTGACATTTCATAGCGGTACGTTTCCGTGGCAAAACGACTAGCCGATAACACACCTAAAGGAAGGTGATTAGAAGGAATTTTAATTAACTCACCGTCTGATTTATAAATAACCGCCTCAGGTAAGCCACCTATCCAAACCTCAACATCACCTCGTGCAAAACTCATATCAATCATACAAGCGCAGCAGAAAAATCCGACGGGTAAAATTTGTTTAAGTTTTTGATTGATTTCCCTCAATACATCAGTCATAGCAAAACCTTTATTGGTCATACCATAAAAGATCTCTGCAATAGGCATCGCGCCAATAGCTGCAGGCAGGCCATGCCCTGTAAAGTCACCTAATAATACATGCATACCTCCAGAAGGCTTTTGACAGGCTAATAGAACGTCACCATTAAAAACGGATAAAGGAGAAAGTAAATGTTTAATGTTTTTTGCATGAAGACAACCAAGATGAGCAACATTATCGAAAACGGTTTTCGCAACCTGCTGCTCTTGAAGAAGGTGTTCATTGTTTTCTGCGATAAGGTCCCGCTGAGACTGTAAAGTACTATGCATTATCCTCATGCGGTTAAAGGCGTTAATTTTTGCATCTAGAATGACGCGATTATAAGGCTTGGATAAAAAATCATCCCCTCCGGCATCCAGACACTTCGCTAGTGATTCTGCATCAGTTAAAGAAGTTAAAAATATGATGGGAACCAGCTCTTCCCCAGCCAGTTGCTTAATTATCCTGGCCGCCTCAAAGCCGTCCATTCGAGGCATTAGAGCATCTAGTAGAATAATTTCCGGCGCGCCAGCCTTAAATTGTTCTACCGCTTCAATACCATCTTTAGCCGTTACTACCGTATGGCCTTGCTTACGAACAATTGCCTGCAAGATCATGCGGTCAGAGTCATTATCATCGGCGATCAAAATTTTAAGTGGTTTGGCACTCATTGACTCACCTGTTTTTCTGAATACTTAATGACAGAGCTATGTAACGACAGAGCTACTTTATAGCAAATAGTTGCTCAAAGTTTGAAATTGTCAGTATTTTCTTAACATCACTATTGCAGTTTGTGATTGATACATTCGCATGATCACCACCGGCAAAGTCTCTTAACAATAACAACATACCTAAAGCAGAACTATCCAGATAAGTTGTTTCTCTCATATCGATTAAATATTCTTTAATACTTTCATCGTTTTCATAGGAATCTCTAAACTCCTGGTGAGAACTAAAGTCAAAACGGCCCTGAATCCGTATAGTTAAAACACTACCATCCGCTGACTTGCTCGTAGTAATAGACATCTCGCCCCCTAAACAAAAAAACGCTGCGTTAATACAGCAATTAAAATCAATCAATACGCTAAAGAATAAACCTTAAAACTAAAATTGATAGTTTTTTATGTGTTACCACGTTGATTTTTATGTTTTTCCACAACTATTTTTTCCACAATAATGAAGCGCCTTCAAGAAAATTTTCTCAAGCGGTAGAATATCACAAGCAGCGCCTATTTTAACGGCTGCCCCTGGCATTCCCCATACAACACTACTATCTTCATCTTGCACAATGGTATTACAACCTATTTCTCGCATCCTTAATAATGCATCTGCGCCATCTCTTCCCATACCGGTAAGCAAAACACCTACCGCTTTAGTTGCAGCCGATTTTATCACTGAATCGAACAACACCTCTACTGCAGGTCTATGTCGATTTACAGGATCCGAGTGATCTAATTTTGTATAGTAGGCATTCCCCTTACGCTCAACCTTCAAATGATAGTCGCCCGGGGCAAGATAAGCACAGCCATTTTCCAATTTCATGCCGCTCTCAGCCTCATAGACGGTAATATCACAGAGCCGATTCATTCTATCCGCATAAGTTGTGCTGAACACAGGTGGAATATGCTGAGCAAGCACAATCGGAGGGCAATTAGTAGGCATCCCCAAAAGCACTTCTTTAATCGCCTCAGTACCGCCAGTTGAAGCACCAATAGCAATAATACGACCAGGACTAAAGCTAAAGGGGGAGGCCTTTTCTCTTTCTACGGGAATCTCCGTGCGCGCTCTCTGGGTTCGCTCCATCGAATAAATATTGGCAGAAGCCGCTATTCTTATTTTCTCTAAAATATCCAGAGAATAGCTTTGCAAGCCTTGCATCTGGTCGGTTTTTGGTTTCGCTAAATAATCAACCGCCCCCAATTCCAGCGCCTCTAAGGTTGCAGGAGCACCCTTTTCGGTGAGTGTAGAAATCATCACTACAGGCATAGGCCTGAGTTTCATTAAATTACGTAGAAATGAAATACCGTCCATTTTAGGCATTTCAATGTCCAATGTAAGTACATCAGGTCTAAGCTGCTTTATTTTATCTCTTGCGTCATAAGGGTCAACGGCTACTCCCACCACCTCCATATCATCAGATGAATTAATTATCTGACTCAATATCTGGCGTATTAACTCGGAGTCATCAACAACTAATACTTGTACTTTACGCACTCACATGTCCCGCCGTAGTTAAAAAAGGTAAATAGTTAAAACAACTAAACATTTAAAATAGCTCAATATCACCGGTTTTCGGCTTCTTGTTAATATCTTCAATATAAGCCTTCTCTCTCTGTATAACCGTATCATTCCTCATCTGGCGCATTTTTCTAATTTTCACAGCTCCTGTATCAGGAAAATACAAGACTTTACGAGGGTACAAGTCACCTACATCGGCAGCAACAACCTCTAAGTTTTCATTAGCAAGGTAGCCCTTAACAAACTCAATATTCCGCTTACCGATGTCTGTCATGTTAGAGAGTACATTTCCTCCGCCAAACACCTTTACTTCCAGGTTTTTCCTCTCGCCTCCCGCTTTAAGAATTTCATTAATCAGAAATTCCATCGCCCAATTACCATAACGGGATGCAGAACTAATGGTACTGCTACCCCACTGAGCAGAAGAGTGTTCACCCTGCATAGGCAACATAAAGTGATTCATACCGCCAATTCCATGAACCTTGTCTCTGATACAGGCCGAAACGCAAGAGCCCAGAACCGTAACGATCATTTCTCCATGCAAGCTGACATAAAACTCCCCTGGCATTATCTTAGCTGCAGCCAAGTTCATTCGTTTGTCCCAGTAACGGTTAATATGTTCAAATCCCGATAAAACCCGAAGACTCTGGTACCCTGTAGCGATATGCGTCATGCATTGCCCATTAATATATGTTCCATGCTCGTTAATATATATATTCCATACCAGACACTTCACTTTTTCTGATAAATGGTCTTTCCAAGCAAATTAAATCTATCCGTTACTTTATGAAGGGATTCTGAGTGACCAATAAATAAGTACCCGCCATCAACCAGGATATTGGCATAACGTTCAAACAGCTTTCGCTGGGTGTCTTTATTGAAGTAGATCACCACATTTCTACAAAAAATAATATCAAACGACCCTTTCATCGGCCATTCTTCCAATAAATTCAGTCTCTTAAAACTCAAACACTGCTGTAAATCTGGCTTTACCTTCACTTGTTCAGGATTATTAGCATCTTTTAAAAACCAGCGTTTTTTACTTTTCTCTGAAACTGTATCGATTCTTGCGATATCATAAACACCCTGCTGACCATGGGCTAAAACGTTAGAGTCAAGATCTGTTGCCAATATTTTGCAATCCCAATTTCTCATATCCATACATTCATTCATGACAACAGAAAGACTGTAAGGCTCCTCACCTGTAGAACTACCAGCCGACCATATACGTAGTCGTTTATTATGAGCATTTTTCTTTTTAAGTTCTGGGAATACCGTATCTCTCAAATAATCAAAATGGTGAGATTCACGAAAAAAAGAGGTGAGATTGGTGGTAATGGCATTAATAAAAAAACTAATTTCTTTAGATAATGGATCAGATATTAATTCACAATATTGATCAAAATTAGAAAGCCCAAGAGAGCGTGTCCGTCTCGCTAGGCGACCATAAACCATATCTCGCTTATGGGCACCTAAAACTATCCCAGTGTAGTTATGTGCAAGCTCACTAATAGCGGCGAAGTTGGAATCCGTCATCGGGAACTCACGCTCTTCCGTGGGTTTTTGAGTTGCCTTGAGTGCTCGTATCTGCTGGTTCATTTCTGTCACGCGGATATAGCCTGACTTACACGACTTAAATCGGCTTCATCTGAAGCATTCATCAACTTATTGATATCCAGAAGTATAACCATTTTATTTTCAGCACTTCCCAACCCTTTAACAAAAGCAGTATTTATATTTTCACTAAGCTCAGGGGCAGGATGGATATCACTTCTGTTAAAGTTGCTCACATCTGACACAGCATCAACGACAATCCCCACCGTTTTTTCGCTTTTTCCAGATTGAACTTTTACAATGATAACCACTGTCACACCACTATATTCAAACTGTTTAATCCCAAAGCGGCAACGCAAATCAGTGATAGGAACCACCGTTCCTCGTAAATTAATAACGCCCTTTATGTACTCAGGAGCATTAGGGATTTCAGTGGCAGGCTCCCACCCTCTTATTTCCTGCACAGACAAAATATCGACACCATAAATTTCATCTTCGATATAAAAAGTCAGATACTGCTCAGAGGGGTCATGAGCAACAACGTCCTCAATCTCTTCATTGATACGCGCTATCGATGAGTCATCTATTTTATTATCTACCATATTCTTATCCCATCAATCATGCCGCACAATCATCGCCACTGTTAACTACTTTGTATTCGTAGCGCTGAACCCCTGCCAGCTTTATCAGACCAGGGATATCCAAAATTAAAGACACGGTTCCGTTTCCTAGAATCGTTGCACCCGATACGCCATCAACCCGCTTGTAGTTTTCCTCAAGGCTCTTAATAACGACTTGCTGTTGTGCTTCAAGGTCATCTATCAATATAGCTACTTTCATGTTATCGCCTTCTACAACAACAAGTAGCCCATCGTCCATATCCTGAGCTGTTGACTTGATATTAAAAATGCTTGAAAGCTTAATAATAGGCACATACTCATTACGGAGTCTTAACAAGTCACAGCCACCGACAACGCGATGCAACATACCCTGAAACGACTGAATAGATTCAACAATAGAAATCAGAGGAAGAATATAAACATACTCTCCTACCCTAATTAGTTGTCCATCTAAGATAGCTAAGGTCAATGGTAGACGGATGGTAAAAACACTACCCTGGCCTTCTGTAGATTCAACTTCTACTGAACCATTAAGTTCATTTATGTTCCGGCGTACAACATCCATCCCCACGCCACGACCAGAAATATCAGATACCTGATCAGCTGTTGAAAAGCCGGGCTTGAAAATCAAGTCATGAACCTGATCATCAGATAAATTATCATTCTCAGATACCAAGCCTTTCTCTATCGCTTTTTCAAGAATTTTTGCCTTATTAAGGCCTGCACCATCATCAATAATCTGAATGACTATATTTCCACTTTGATGAAATGCATTTAATGTAATGGTGCCGGTTTCAGGTTTACCGGCCTGCACACGATCTTCTGGCATTTCTATGCCATGATCCAGCGAATTACGCACCAGGTGAACCAAGGGGTCACCTATTTTCTCCATAACCGTCTTATCTAGTTCAGTTTGCTCACCCGTTAATTTGAGTTCGATTTTTTTGTTCATCGTGCGGCTCAAATCATGAACTAAACGAGGAAAGCGACTAAAGGTAAAACTAATAGGCAGCATTCGAATACGCATAACGCTTTCTTGCAGTTCTCGTGTATTCTGGCTCAACTGCTCTATACCTTCGAGCAAACGAGGGAGGTTCTCCATTGTAAAATCAAGACCCAGCTCACCTAACATAGACTGAGTGATAACTAACTCACCCACCATATTTATCAGGTCATCAACTTTATCAATCCCCACCCGAATAGAAGACACTTCAACTTTAGAGGGATCTTTTTTGGAGTTGGGGACCGTTTCTGTTGGTTTTGAAACAGAAGCGGGGGTAGAAGGAGTAGGTTCTAGCTCCATCTTTATTTCAGATTCTTTATCTTCAATCTCTGTATCAGGCGTTGTTTCAGACCTTGTTTCAAGCGCCGCATCATCAGAGCTCAAAGGCTCTATACGCAATTCACTTTCATCAACAACCCATTCAAACACTTCATCAACAGCTGATTTACTCACATCAGCATCAAGCTCTAGCTCCCAAGCCATATAACATGCTTCAGGGTCTATAGAGCCGATAAGAGGGACCTGCGAAACGTCTGCAGTGATACGTAATGAACCCAAAGATTCCAATTCACGGAACATTCGTAATGGGTCGTTACCTGTTCTGAGAATATCAAGCTCAGGTTTAAAGTAAATTTTCCAGCCGTGACCTGACGAACCATCCTCACCCTGAACATCAGATTCTGATACAGAGCTAGCCTGTTCAGGTGATGATACGCTTTCATCGCCAGAAACATTACCAGAAAGAATGGCCTCAAAGATTTTTTTCAGCTCAACCGCTTCAGGTATCTCGCGAGGCTCTCCAGCATCATGCTGTTGAATCAGCTTGCGTATGCAATCTACAGCCTGAAGGAACAGGTCAACAATTTCAGAGGTAATATTTCGCGTTCCACCACGAATCTCATCAAGTAAAGTCTCGATAACATGCGTAAATTCGGCCACATCGGTAAAACCGAATGTTCCACTACCGCCTTTGATAGAGTGAGCAGCTCTGAATATTTCATTAATAGTTTCTGAATCTACCGTATCTGGCTGCAAATTAAGCAGCGCAGACTCCATAACATCCAGACCTTCATAACTTTCTTCGAAGAACACTTGATGAAACTGGCTAAGATCAATACCCATCGCCCTGACCCAAAGTTTGTATTAATGTTTATTGTATTTGCTGTATTAAGGTGTACTTATCCCAATACTTTTTTAATTGTTGCCAACAACTGATCAGGGTTAAAAGGTTTAACTAACCACCCTGTCGCTCCAGCTTGTTTTCCCTCCATTTTCTTGTCTCCCGTTGATTCTGTGGTCAACATCAAAATGGGGGTAAATTTATAACTAGGCAATGCTCGTAGTTCCTTCACTAAGGTAAGCCCATCCATTACAGGCATATTTACATCAGACAAAACGAGGTCTACCTGAGTGCCTTTTGCTTTATCCAAGGCTTCTTTACCATCAGATGCTTCAACGACGTCATGTCCGGCACCTTTTAGGGTGAAACTGACCATTTGGCGCATTGACGCTGAATCATCCACAGCCAAAATTCTTGCCATTTGTAACTCCAATTCTCGTTTTAAGTTCTGATTTTAAGTTCTGATTTTAAGTTCTGATTTTAAGTTCTGATTTCTAACGTTAGTTTAAAGCGTTAAGACTGCAGACCTAAGAGTGATTTAACGCCCAGTTTATCTGCGGCCTGACAAAGTTCATCAGAAGGTTCTTTCCACGAAACACTAATACCGGTTTCTTTCATTGCTGCACAAAAAGAATAGAGCAACTGAAGTACAGAGGTATCTATTCGTGTAATGGCGGATCCATCAATAATAATCGGGATGCTTTTTTGAAAAGCTTCTTCCAATCGCCCAGCTAATACTTCAGCCTGTGCAATACCAGAATTACTTTCCAGTGCAATTTCCAATTGATTACTCATCGACACGATTCACTTTTATTTAATGCCTATAAAAACCACACAAGGAAACACCTCGGCAGCAATATCTTCCGCTCTTTTAATAACTCTAGTAGGCTTTTAGGAATTTGCTAAGAAAAACAAGGAAATTGAATACTAAATACTATAGTGGAGGCTGCAGCTTAATGCCTTTTACGCTGTGACAGTTCATCAATCATTTTTTGTTCTTTTTTGTCCAGTTCTCTATCCTCTTCATCTCTGAAGCGATCAATCAAACTACCCATACCCTGTTGTTTTTCGTGTAAAGTCAGCCAGTGCTTTCTAACCTTATCAAATTGCTGCTCAGCCAGGGCTACGGCTTGTTGTTGTTGCTCAATGGCGATACCCACTTGAGCCAAGAAATGCTGATAAGTAGCGCAACTTTCTGCAGTAGCGTGTGTTTGGTAGGCCTCTCGCAAGGTTTGCTGATAATCACGCTGATATTGAATCAATTCCTGCAGTTTCTGGTTCTGATTATTCAGGCTACTCTGCGCTATCTGTAATGCTTTAAGCGCTTCATCCTCTCTTCTTTTTGCTAAATCAAGTACCACTTGCAAGCGCTTTGAACGTCTCATTGTTTAGATACCTCAAGCAGACTATGACTGAGCAACCTGACCACCAGAAGACTGCATATTCATCACCTGAATAAGCTGCCCAACACTTTCTGTGTAAGGAGAACTGCCTTGCAGGCTTTGTTGCAGAAAAGCTTTCATAATATCTATTCGCTCGATGGCAAAATCAGTTTCAGGGTCTGATCCAGGCACATAAGCCCCCACACTAATAAGGTCTCGTGCCTGCTGATAACGAGCATAGACTTGTTTGAATTTTTGCGCCGCTTTCATGTGTTCCTCACTAACAATGTGAGGCATAACACGGCTAATTGATGCTTCAACATCAATCGCAGGGTAATGGCCTTCCTCAGCCAAACTCCGAGATAGAACAATATGCCCATCAAGTATCGCTCTCGAAGCATCAGCTATCGGGTCTTGCTGATCATCACCTTCGGTTAATACCGTATAAAATGCGGTAATGGATCCACCACCCGGCACACCATTACCTGCTCGCTCAACCAACTGAGGTAATTTGGCAAACACAGAAGGCGGGTACCCTTTCGTCGCGGGCGGCTCTCCGACAGCCAGCGCTATTTCTCGTTGAGCCTGAGCATAACGCGTTAGAGAGTCCATCAATAACAATACATTTTTTCCCTGGTCTCTAAAATACTCCGCTATGCGTGTTGTTAGCATTGCGGCTCTTAGGCGCATTAATGGGGAGTCATCAGCAGGGGCAGCGACTACCACCGACTTAGCTAACCCTTCCGGACCGAGTATATCTTCAATAAATTCTTTTACCTCTCGACCACGCTCACCGATCAGCCCCACAATGGTAATATCTGCCGAGGTAAACTTGGTCATCATTCCAAGTAACATACTTTTACCTACGCCACTGCCTGCAAATAAACCAAGCCGCTGACCTGTACCCACTGAAAGCATACTGTTAATCGCTCGAATACCTACATCCATAGACTCTCGAATCGGCGCACGATCCAGAGGGTTTATGCTCTGACCGTTATAGGGAATATGGGCATCAGGTAGTAGAGGGCCTTTATTATCTAAAGGCTCCGCTGCGCCATTGATCACTCGACCCAAAAGATTAAAACCTACAGGAATGTGCCCAGCACTATCAATAGGGATAACTCGCGCACCAGGCTTTAAACCATCAATTGCAGTTAATGGCATTAAAAACATACGATCATCATCAAAACCGACCACTTCAGCCTCTACCGGCTTCAAACCACTACCAACAATAAGGCAACGCTCACCAACTACCATGGGGCAACCAACAGCCTCCAGCGTTAACCCCACCATACGCGTTAAACGCCCTGTGACTTCTGGCAATATGTCACGAGGAACTTGTTCTTGGTATTGTTTGATGCGATCAGGAAGATTCATCAGTACCTTCATCAAGGGCTTGAGAAGGATCTACAGCCTTAGGAACCTCAACAGAGGGTTCTTCAAGAATTTCACGATGAAAGTCTGTCATATCTTCCATCGACTCGGCAAGGTCGGGGGCTTCTTCTAAAGGAACACTTGACGAGTGTCGATCCAACATTTGTTGTATTGTTTTCTGAAACCGTTTTTCAATAGTGAAATCAATCAAACTATGCAGGGTTTCAACCTTACACCCTCCAGGAAGAATATCATCAGAGGCTATCAGTTGAGCCCCACCTGATATAGATTCCACAATGGCCGATACACTATCAATATCACTCGCGTTAATGGATATTTTTATGTTACTTGCCGTAGGAGGAAGTAGTGCGAGTGCATCGCTTATTACAGCAGTAATCTGCTGACTATCGAGTGACACTTCCCTCTTGATAACCGATCGACTAATGGCTAACACTAAATTGAGTAGCGCCTCTTCTATCTCATCATCATGAAGACGTATAGGATCTAGAAGCTGCTCCATTATTCCACGCAGCTGCTTTAAACTTTCATCGACTTCCGCCTGCTTTAATTGCTGCCCCGTCGCCTTCCCTTCTTCCAGGCCTTGCTGCTTTCCGCTTTCCAAGCCTTCCTGAAACCCTTTATCAGAACCTTCTTTATGGCCTGCCGCACGCCCTTCACTTTTACCCTGATCAAAGCCTTCCTGGTAGGCATCTTTACGGATTTTTTCTAAGTCCGCGGCTGTAAGCGGCTTAACCGTCATCTCAACCGTTGAGACCCTTGTTCGTACGATGTCATTCCCCCCCATTTCCATGGCGGGTAATTCCCATCGTTCGTAGGCTGATAGTTCAGCCGCTGGAATACGCTTACTTTTTTTATTAGTCACACAGAACCTCATTACGGCTCATGATTAAATCATCTCTTCGCCAGCACCACCCAATGATATTTCACCTGCATCAGCCATACGACGAGCAATAGTAAGAATATCTTTTTGTGAGCCTTCAACTTCACTGATTTTAACTGGCCCTTTGGCCTCAAGATCATCCCGCAATAACTCCGCAGCTCGTTTAGACATGTTCTTGAATATTTTTTCTTTCATCTCTTCATCAGACCCCTTGAGCGCAATAATCAATACATCTGAAGAGACCTCACGAAGCAAGGCTTGTATACCACGATCGTCAACTTCTTTAAGATTATCAAATACAAACATTAAGTCTTCAATCTCACCACCCAAATCAGCATCAGCCTCTTTGATGCTATCCATCAATTCACCTTCAAGCGTACTATCAAAAAAGTTCATAATATCTGCAGCACGTTTAACGCCACCGATTTTACTGGTTTTAGTTGATGAACTACCTGAGAACTGTTTTTCTAGAATAGCATTTAATTCTTGTAAAGCCTGAGGATGAACAGAGTCGAGTGCAGCAACACGCATAACAATATCAAGACGGACTTTATCATCAAAGTTAGAAAGAATTTCTGCCGCCTGGTCTGGGTCAAGATAGGAAATAACAATGGCTTGTATTTGGGGGTGCTCGTAGCGAATAATGTCAGAAACCGCTCGTGCATCCATCCACTTTAAAGTGTCTAGCCCTGTTGTGTTGCCACCAATAAGAATACGATCAATTAAGCTAGAGGCTTTATCCTCACCCAGAGCCTGGGTCAACATGGTGCGAATATAGTCATCTGCACCAATCCCCATTCCGGTTTGGTCACCTACCGCTTCAAGAAACTGTCCGGTAACCGCTTCTACCTGCTCTTGTGTAACATCAGCCAGCTGAGTCATAGCCGTACCTACACGCTGCACTTCTTTTGGCCCCATATGCTTAAGGATTTGCGCTGCATCTGCCTCACCCAGAGACATCAATAACACGGCTGCCGCATCTACACGGCCAATTTTGGTTATTTTTTTCTCTGCTCCACCAGCCTGCTCATCAGTCATCTGAATTTACCCATTGTCTTACCACCTGTGCAACTCTTGCTGGATCTTCCACTACAAGTCCTTTAAGGGCATTTAATTGTTTATCATACCCCTCTGAAGCGCCAGGTAAAAGAAATTCATCGGTAGAGCTAAGAGTCACTTTTCCTTCAGGGGAGCCATCACCTAACTGATCTAACTCTGCTAAGCCATCTTCATCGCCAGCCAAAGCTAATTCTTTGGCATTCTGACCACTTTGGGCAAGGCTTTTAAGGGTTGGCCGAACCAAGCCCAGCACCAAAATTAATAATACGATACCCGCCATCACTGGTTTCACAAAATCAAGTAGCCACGGCTGCTGCCAAACTGGAATTTCTTCAAAAGGCACAATTTCTTCAGCTGCAAAAGGGGTGTTTATTACATTAACACTGTCACCTCTTGATGCAGAATAGCCTACGGCATTCCTTACTAGCAAGGTTAGACGCTGTAACTCATTTTCAGTCCAGGGCACAAAACTAACATCCCCCGTTCCCGAGTCTATTTTTCGAATATCATCGATAGCTACAGCAACGGTAAGTCGCTTAATTGTTCCTTGCTGACGCTTAGTATAGCTGACCGTTCTATCGACCTCATAGTTACGGGTTGTTTGTTTGCGTAAGTCAGACATCCCACCTGCCTCACCTTCTGCACCGGCACCCGCCACCTCAGGCACTGTAGCCTCACCAGGGGGCTGATTTGATAATGCACCAGGAATACCACCCTGAGTACCAGCAACACGTTGCTCGTCCAGCGTTTGCTCACTGCGAATGGCTTGCATATCAGGGTTATATATTTCTTCTGCCTGCTCAATGGCAGTGAAATCTACATCAGCAGTCACCTCTGACCTAAAACGACCACTACCTAAAATAGGCTCAAGAATACTGGAAACTCGACTATTAAGAACTTTTTCAATTTTCCTTGAGTATTCGAATTCTTTTAAAGCCATACGGTCTTCTGAGCTTTCATCATTTCTAGATAATAGGTTACCCTTCTGGTCTACAACCGTAACATCGTCTTTATTCATTTCAGGCACACTGCCCGCAACAAGGTTAACCACCGAGTCAACCTGCCCTTTGGCTAATGGTCTTCCAGTAAACACCTCTAAAAAGACCGATGCAGTTGGCTTTCTTGCATCCCTTACGAAAACAGATCGCTTTGGAACAGCCAGGTGCACCCTTGCACTTCTCACATTTCTCAAGCTTGATATTGTTTTAGCCAACTCACCCTCAAGGCCTCGTTTAAAACGCGTACTTTCCATAAATTGACTAGTACCTAAACCTTGCTCCTGATCAAGCAATTCATAACCCAAAGGTTTATCTTCTGTAATACCTGCTGCGGCCAACTTTAAACGTGCCCGATGAATTTCACTGGTCTCAACTAAAAGAACACCCGATGCAGGGTCAATATTATAGGCAATATTATTTTGATTTAGGATATCCGCAACCTCGCCAATATCCATATTATTAAGATTACTCATCACGGGCTGATAGTTCGGTTCCTGCGCCCATAAAACAACGGACAAGCCTAATGCTACACTGGCAGCCAGGCCGATCATTAAGCCAACCTGACGCATCAAGTTTAGCTTATTGAAGCCCATAAACATTTCATTATCAGGCTCAGATGAAGCGGTATTGGCTAACGCTGTGCCCGCTTCAGGTAGATCGCTGTTAGTTGCTACAGGAACACTCGCCATGATTTTAACCCTATTGTCTTTGTTTCTAACTAGTCGTTTTTATTTCTAATCTGCCATTAAATAGGCATCTTCATTATATCTTCGTAAGCTTGGACCACTTTATTTCTAACCTGAGTTAAAGCCTGAAATGATACCGTGGCTTTTTGTGCCTGAATCATTACCCGAGTTATATCAACGGTAGGGTCGCCTTGCTCATATGCCGTTTTCAATGCGCTTGCTTCTTGCTGGGTTTCATTAACACCATCTACTGCGCGAGAGAGCAAAGAACCAAAATCAGGCGTACCGTTTGTAGGCTTTACTGAAGTAACACTCGTTGACGGTGAAGGCTCCCGAAGTTCTTCGGGGCGTTGAACCTGCGCTTTTAAATTGCGCATATCTGCCAACACCTGATTAATATCAGCTCTGCCTGTAATTTGACCTATGCCAGACATGCTTACCTCCTCTCTTCACCAACTCGTCAACTTTTTGTCGGTTTCTTGTCTTACAGAAACCTTATAACACTATTAATATTTAATAATGCACGAAACAAGCCAACTAAGTGATTTACACCACATAGTGTAAGCACAGATTAAGAACAGGCATAAAAAAAGGGAGCATAAGCTCCCCAGACTGAAACAGTTTTAAAATTTTAAGCTGCTGATAATTCCGCATCCAAATCGATGCCGCAATCTCTCATTCGGGCCATTTTATAACGTAGCGTTCTTGGGCTGATTCCCAGCTTTTCAGCCGTCTGTTTTTTACGACCATTTTCTTTTCGTAGCATATCGATAATAATTTGAAACTCTCGCTGCCGAAGATCTTGCCCTAGCACACCAGCCCCATCATTATCAGCCACTTCAAAACCTACACCTACACCTACACCTTCAACATCTACATCTACATCTACATCTACATCTGACAAGCTTGCATACTCATTACCTGCAGAGTGCACATTCGGAGCAGCAGAAAGTTCTGGCGTAAGCGATTGCCCCACAAAACCTTGCACACCATTAAGATCGAGACATAGATCTGCACTAGAAATTACATTCCCCTGTTGCAAAATAAGCGCTCGTTGAATGGCATTATCCAACTCTCTCACATTACCCGGCCAGGAATAAGCTTGCATGGCCGTTTTTGCAGAATAATCAAGACTAACACGAGGCAACTTCATCTTGCTTATATGGTCATTCAACAGTCTTTCAGCCAAAGGAACAATATCCAAGGGCCTTTCTCTCAATGGTCTCCATTGCATAGGAAAAACACTCAGGCGATAGTAAAGGTCTTCCCTAAAACGTCCTTCACTCACATATTCTTTTAAATCTCTATTTGTTGTTGCAAGCACACGAACGTCAAGCGAAATTGTTTTTCTTCCTCCAACTCGCTCCACTTCTCGCTCTTGAATAACACGCAATAGTTTCGCCTGCAGACCAATGTCCATTTCAGAAATTTCGTCTAACAGAATGGTTCCACCATTCGCTTGCTCGAATTTTCCTGGCGCACTGCTATACGCACCGGTATAAGCCCCTTTTTCGTGGCCAAACAAAATTGCTTCCAACATGTTTTCAGGTATAGCCGCGCAATTAAGCGCTATAAATGGCTTATTCTTTCTTGGCGACTGGGCATGTATATATCGTGCCAACACCTCTTTACCCGTGCCACTCTCCCCAGCAATCATTACAGTAGAATCTGATGATGCAACCTTTTTAGCTAACTGAAACAACTGACGACTAAAAGGGTCTTCAGCGACTGGCTGTCCTTCTTTTGAGGTACAAACTTCGCCTAACACTCTTTTTACTGAATCGATTAATACAGCAGGCTCAAAAGGTTTAACAATATAATCAACCGCACCAGACTGCATAGCGGACACTGCGTCATTTATTTGGCCATAAGCCGTAATCAACATAACTGGTACACCAGGAAATTGACGATGTATATGATCAAGCAACTCATGGCCATTCATGCCTGGCATATTTACATCACTAACAACCAAATCAACCAAGCGCTTTTCTAACAAGGGAATTGCAGCCTCAGCACAGTCTGCAGTAATGCACTCATAATCTGCAATTTCTAAGGTGGTCGACAATGCCTCTCTAAGCTCGCGATCATCTTCTACAATAAGTATTGTTGTCTTAGTCATTTCAATTCTCCTCTATTCATGAACGGGCAGCGTAATAACCGCTTTAGTCCCATCATCATTAGAACTTATATAAAACTTCCCATGATGCGCTTTAACAACAGCCTGTACTACAGCCAAACCAAGCCCCGTGCCATGAGACTTGGTAGTATAAAAAGCATCCATAATTTTATTCTTTTGTGCGGACGTAAAACCAGGTCCGTTATCGTACACCTCAATATTTACAAAACCTTTTCCTGGCGACACCACTTTTACTTTTAACTTTGCACTATCTGGCATCGCTTCAATACTATTGTTAATTAAATTCAAGCAAGCTCCAATTAAAGTGTCTCTATTACAGAGAAGTGACACATTTCTAGAGGAGTCTTCCCATTCAACCTGAGCATTAGCATTGTAGATTGGGGTATCAGCGGCTTGCTTAAGTTGATCAAGTAAATCTGAAGCAGAAACCCGTTCAGCTAAACGGGTTTCACCTTTAGCAAAAATGAGCATATCTCTAATTTGATGCTCTAAATGGGTTAATCGCGACATTACTTTTTCTGCACACTTCTTCCGCATATCATCATTAATATCAGCTTGAGTCAGATGCCCTGTGTACAACATAGCCGTTGATAAAGGTGTTCGTATTTGATGCGCTAACGAAGCAACCATGCGGCCTAATGAAGACAAACGTTCGGTTCGGCTGACCTTAGCTTGTAATTCTCTTGTCTCAGTCAGATCAGTAAGTAATACTAACTGGCCAGGCCCCTCTGACATTGATCGTGTTTCTATTCGTACTCGGCGACCATCTTTCAATGACACCTCATGACCATCATCATGCCTTGGGGCAAAGCAACGCTTAATAATATTAACCCAACTCTCCCCTTCAAGAGGCTCACCTAATAAGCCTGTTGCAGCAGGATTACATTCACTAACAACGCCATGACCATCTAACAATACAACACCAGCTGGCAGCACATCTAACAAGGTTGAAAGCCTGTCAGCTATTCGCTCCTTTTCTTCAAGCTCATTGCGGCGTTGCTCTACCTCTGTGGTTAGCTCGCCATTAAGCTGACTCACCCTTTTCTCAAGGGTTCTATATGAATCCGTTAATTGCACAGACATGCGACTAAACAGTTCCAAAGCCTGCTCAACAGGTGCATCCTCGCTACCATCAGGCAACTCACTCCTGGAAAGCTCTGCCTTCGAAAACTCAGTCTTGGAAAACAAGGCATCTATATCGTCAATATCACCAAGTGTCTCTACGACATGTCCTTTCGGAATACCGGCAACGTTGGCTAACATAATAGGTTCCTGATAATTCATGCTGCTCCCCTTTCGTCAGTCATGCTCAGACATAACCACTAAGAAAACTAATTTTTTAGAATGATGGTAAAACTGACATCAATCTGGACATAGGGGAGATGTTGCACATTGTGTGCCATGCAATAAATAATGTTAATTTTCAATATGATAGCAGGAAGACAAAAAATAAGGAGTCAATATTATGGCGCGACAAATTGAGTTTAGAAGCTGACTAAGGAGGGAACTGAATTACAAATTGCAATGTGCCGTACGCACCAATTCTTCGGAGTGCACGGCACATCACCGTCAAAAATGTGGAATTTATTCGTCTTCTTTATTGTTTAAACCGTACTTTCTAACTTTTTCTACCAAGGTCGTCCTTCTTATGCGAAGCTTTTCTGCTGCCCTCGCAACCACACCAGAAGACTCATCAAGCGCCTGCTGAATTAATGTTTTCTCCAAGTTAGCCAAGTAGTCTTTCAAATCAACCCCGTTAACTGGAAGCAAAGCAGGCGCATCACCACCTAAAGCAACCGGAGGAGGCGTCATAGCAGCATCAGCAATAGAGAAGTCTTCATCACTATCTTCAATGTGGCGGTACTTATTGGGTAACTCAGTCACACCTATAACATCATAAGGATGTGTAATAGAAAGCCGCTCAACGAGATTGGCTAACTCCCTAACATTGCCTGGCCATTCATGGCGACACAAACTCATAATAGCCGCTGAGTTAAAACGTATTGAACCGCGCTTCTCTTTTTCCATTCTAGAGATAAGCTCATTCATTAATAAAGGTATATCTTCTACACGCTCTTTTAATGAAGGCATTTCAATAGGAAATACATTCAGTCGATAGTACAGATCTTCTCTAAACCCACCATCAACAATCATATCTTCTAAATTCTTATGAGTAGCGGCAATAACCCTTACGTCAGCCTTAAGTGTTTTATTCCCCCCTACTCGCTCAAAGGTACGTTCCTGCAGAACACGTAATATTTTAACCTGCATACTAAGAGGCATATCACCAATTTCATCAAGAAACAGCGTTCCACCTTCAGCTAATTCAAAACGACCAGCCCGGGTAGTAATTGCCCCGGTAAATGCTCCTTTTTCATGACCAAATAATTCACTTTCTAAGAGCTCTGCAGGTATAGCCCCACAATTAACAGGAACAAAAGGTTTATTGCGACGATGAGAATTGTAGTGAAGATTACGAGCAACGACCTCTTTACCGGTTCCAGACTCACCAGTAATAAGTACACTGACTTCTTTATCCGCAACTTGTGACATCAGTTCACGGACACTCTGAACACCTCTACTTGTTCCGACCAAACTTCTAAATAACTGAACCTGACGCTGCTGGCCTCGCGCCCTACTATTTGAATACTGCTCACGATAAACCTGAGCGCGGTATAAGCTGTCGATTGTTTTATTATAATTAAGAGGAGAATCTAATTGAGCAATGACTTTTTTCTTTAATACCTCATCAACCTTATCAAGTGACGTTTCACCAGACAGCAGTACAGGCACACCAGGATCTAACTCATCAACCAGTGCCAAAAAATCGGGTAGTTCTTCTGACTCACAATGAGTAAAAATCAGAGATAACTCTTCAGTAGATTCAAAGTTTTCATCTATAGTTGACTGCCACTCTTTTGCTCCGCACTCAACAACATTTTCATCTAAAAATTCAAGAATGACCTTTAAATCACGACGCAGAGCAATATCATCGTGAACTAACAAAATTTTCATATCCTTCCGCATGGGACAGCAAACCCTTATCGTAGTTATGCAAACAATTACTTAATATCATCACTATTTAATAATAACAGCGCTCAATAAATGACCAATCAAGCAAAACAATTTCGACTTAAATCAGTAGCCTATAGCGTGTTCTTATCACTCATACGAACAGTAAAGTATGCATTTAAGGATTGGTCAAATTTATGACGTGATTTTCATCATTTTTGTGTCATTATTTGAAATTGAACATTTTTTTGGCACATTGAATAATGGCAAAAAAGGGCTAAAAGCTTATTCGAAACCACCTAGTAAGCTGAAGACTGCAGATACTGACTTATTGCGTTATGCTCCTTGTTCAATTTTTTAAGCTCTGAACCAAGCCCTGAGCGCCGATCTATATTTTCAGCTGCAAGCTCATCATAAAATGACTGCAACACTGTAAGCAGCTCTGTGAATACTAATTTATCAGCCTCACTTTTTATAAGAAGTGCATTCTCATTAATAACTGACTGGGTCGTTGAGTCAAGTTCCGCTACTTTATCCCAGTCCTTAGCCTGGAAAGCAGTTATTAATTCACTGCTGAGTTTTTTAAGTGTAGTAAATTTTGCACTCATAACTTGCCCCTAATAAACATCAACAAAACCTTTACCTAGATTCTAACCCCAAAAACGCAAAAAGCCATTACTCATGAAGTAATGGCTTTTTGTTTGTTTCACCATCAGCCTAAACCGACGTGAACGACTAGTACCTAACCAAGAAACTTGATCATAACACCAGCAGCAACAGCAGAACCAATAACACCTGCTACGTTTGGCCCCATGGCATGCATCAACAAGAAGTTCTGAGGGTTTGCCTCAAGACCTACCTTGTTAGCTACACGAGCAGCCATTGGTACAGCAGATACACCGGCAGCACCAATTAATGGGTTAACCTTTTCTTTACTTAGCAAGTTCATCAATTTAGCCATCAGAACACCCGTTGCAGTACCTACACAGAATGCTGATAAACCAAGTATCAAAATGCCCAGCGTTTGAAAATCAAGAAACTTATCTGCACTTAACTTAGAACCAACAGACAAACCTAAGAAAATAGTTACAATATTGATTAATGCATTTTGAGATGTATCACTCAAACGATCAACAACACCACTTTCACGCATCAGATTACCAAAACAGAACATACCCAACAGTGGAGCAGCATCTGGCAAGAACAAGGCAACCAGTAACAGCAGTACAACAGGGAACAATATCTTTTCAAGCTTACCAATATGACGCAACTGAACCATTGTAATCTTACGCTCAGACTCAGTGGTCAACGCCTTCATAATAGGCGGCTGGATCATCGGAACCAATGCCATATAAGAGTATGCAGCTACCGCAATCGCACCTAACAGGTGAGGAGCCAGTAAACTAGCAACATATATTGACGTTGGGCCGTCAGCACCACCGATAATACCGATAGCCGCTGCTTCAAAGATAGTGAAATCCATGATGCCATACTTTGTCATCAAGGCTGCACCCAGTACAGTACCAAAAATACCAAACTGAGCCGCCGCACCTAAAAGTAATGTTTTTGGATTTGCCAACAAAGGACCAAAGTCCGTCATCGCTCCAACACCCATAAAGATCAACAAGGGTGCAGCGCCGCTGGCAATAGACACACTATAGAAGTTGTAAAGCATACCATTGGCATAACCTGCATCCTGAGCTACATGAACTGCAGCAACATATGCTTTATGGTCAAGACTATAGGCATTACTATAAGCCGCTTTTAAACCATGAATAAACTCAGGTGAAAAAGCATTTGTAACAGGATCTATAGCCTGAAAAGGCACGCTCAGCGCACTTGCTAAAGCCTTCATAACTTCTGGCACAGCAAAGTGGATTGCATTTTCTACTGCAGAGGCGGCCAGGCCAGCCTCTGGAATATTAGCCATTACGCCACCAAAACCAATAGGAATCAGCAATAAAGGCTCAAAACCCTTACGAATGGCTAAAAAAAGCAACAATAGACAAACGGCAATCATCACCACTTGTCCACCGCTCATATTATACAGGCCACTGCCTGTCCAAAGATTTAGAATCTTATCCATCGAGAGAAACCTATTAACCTAGAGTTAGTAAAGTATCGCCGACGGTGACAGCATCACCAACCGCTACATTTACGCTACCGACAGTACCTGCTTTAGCTGCACGCACTTCAGTTTCCATCTTCATGGCTTCAAGAATAATTAGTACATCACCTTCTTGAACCGCCTGACCTGGAGATACAATCACCTTGAAGATAGTTCCTGCTAATGGAGCCCCAACAGGATCACCACCGCCTGCTGGCATTGGAGCCGCTGCCGGTGCACCCGCAACAGGCGCTGCAGCACCTACAGGAGCAACAGCTGAAATGTCACCACCTTCCTCTACCTCAACAACGTATGCCTGTCCTTCAACAGTAATAGTGTAGGTTTCAGGCCCTGAAGATACTTTAACTTCATTGCCTGTTGGTGCTGCTTCAAAGGCATCTGGGTTACCACGATTCTCAAGGAACTTCTCAGCAACCTGTGGGAATAAGGCATATGTCAATGCATCATCAATAACATCAGTTGAAAGCTTAAAGCCTTTATCTTTCGCTAGTGTTTCAACATCAGCAACAATCTTATCAAGCTCATTATCTAACAAGTCAGCAGGACGGCAAGTAATGACTTCTGCACCATCAAGAACACGATCTTGAAGCTCTTTATTGTAAGGTGCTGGAGCCGCGCCGTATTCACCTTTAAGAATACCCTGAGTTTCTTTAGAGATTGACTTGTAACGCTCACCCGTAAGCACGTTGATTACCGCCTGAGTACCTACGATTTGTGAGGTTGGCGTAACCAAAGGAATATGACCTAAGTCTTCACGTACACGAGGAATTTCAGCTAACACTTCATCAAACTTGTCAGAAGCGCCCTGATCTCTTAACTGGTTTTCCATGTTGGTCAACATGCCGCCAGGCACCTGAGCAACGAGAATACGTGAATCTGTACCACGTAAAGCACCTTCGTATTTTGCATACTTCTTACGAACTTCACGGAAGTAAAGAGCAATTTCTTCTAACAAACCTAAATCAAGGCCGGTATCTCTATCCGTACCTTTCAGGGCAGCTACAACAGTTTCTGTTGCAGAGTGACCATACGTCATAGACATTGAAGAAATAGCGGTATCAACACGGTCAACACCCGCTTCAATGGCCTTTAATATTGCCATATCAGACATACCCGCCGTAGCGTGGCAGTGTAACTGAACTTCAAGATCAGTTTCTTTCTTAAGCAGAGAAACTAAATCGTAGCACTCATAAGGAGAAATGATGCCAGACATATCTTTAATCGCGATAGAGTCTGCACCCAAATCTTCGATTCGCTTGGCAAGATCAAGCCATGACTTTGTATTATGAACTGGACTAGTAGTATAAGAGATAGTGCCCTGAGCATGCTTACCTTGCTTCTTAACGGCTTTTAGAGCTGTTTCAAGATTACGAGGGTCATTCATCGCATCAAATACACGGAACACATCCACGCCATTTACTGCAGCTCTTTCTACAAACTTTTCAACAACATCATCTGCATAATGGCGGTAACCTAACAGGTTCTGACCACGCAATAACATTTGCTGTTTGGTATTAGGCATAGCCTTTTTAAAAGCACGTATTCTATCCCATGGATCTTCTCCAAGAAAACGAATACATGTATCAAAAGTAGCACCACCCCATGATTCAAGTGACCAGAAACCTACTTGGTCTAACTTCTCTGCGATGGGTAGCATATCGTCGATGCGCATGCGGGTTGCGAAGAGTGACTGGTGTGCGTCACGCAATACAACATCGGTAATACCTAACGGTTTTTTAGAATCTGTCATTGCATTCAAGCCTTCTGTTAAAGGTTTTTCCGTTCTATCTAACTCACTGCTTATGGGCGTGAGCGATATTTAGCAACTGCTGCTGTGATAACAGCCATCAGTCGAGGGTCATTCATCGGTGCCGGAGTAGCAGCTGGAGCAGCCGGTACTACCGGTGCTGGCGGCTCTAACTTAATCGCCAGCTTCGACATAAGCGTTGTAGCGCCGATCAGTACGACTAGGAATACGAATACAAAACCCATTCCTGCAATCATCAGATCAATCGCTTGAGACATCAATGTTTCTGTCATTTTTGTGCAACCTGTCGTTATGTTTCCATTTTTACGGCGAAGTAATATTTTTCGCACGCACAAAATCTTGCGTAATGTACCTATTATCCGCCACCTAATCAACAGAAACAGCTACACGCAGGGGATTCTATTAAGCTATCTCATTGTTTTTTAACACTATAGATAACATGAATACCCGTTATTTACCTTATATTTCAATAATTAAAGCTCTTCACGCGTATTTATATGCATTAGAGAAGTAGCAAAGGGTAAATTTCAGGCATAAAAAAAGGCCACCCATCGGGTGACCTTTTAATAATGGTGCGGATGGCAGGAGTCGAACCTGCGACCGCCTGGTTCGTAGCCAGGTACTCTATCCAGCTGAGCTACATCCGCAAAACTGTTGCCCGTCACTCAATACTTAAAAATACTATAAAAAATGGTGCGGATGGCAGGAGTCGAACCTGCGACCGCCTGGTTCGTAGCCAGGTACTCTATCCAGCTGAGCTACATCCGCATATCTTTTTTAGTACTTACTTTTTTAACTATTAAATGGCGGAGAGGGAGGGATTCGAACCCTCGATGAGTGTTAACCCATACACCCTTAGCAGGGGCGCGCCTTCAGCCACTCGGCCACCTCTCCACAGAACGCGACGCATAATACCACAAATATTATAAATTCAAAGCGCTATTTGCGTTTAATTGTCACTTTTATATTTGATATAAAACTAAGAGGCGGCCTCCCCGTTAAAAGAGGCCTTAAGATCACTCATCGTAATTAGGATTAGCTTTCTCTTTTTGAATTCGCTGATAAATCTCTTCGCGATGCACAGCTACTTCTTTAGGTGCATTTACACCAATACGAACCTGATTCCCCTTAACGCCCAGTACAGTTACTGTTACGTCATCCCCTACCATCAATGTTTCGCCCACTCGACGGGTCAGTATAAGCATTGATTATCTCCTTAAACTAGATATTAGACCTGTTCCAAATTTGAAGCACACCCTATTACCGCAAGTAAAATATCACCACCAGTAAAGTATTACTTCAACCAAAAGGAGTCTGACTTTGTAATTATTATTGATCAAAACCCCACAAAAGATACAACCTGCCACCAACGCAATGACTGACAAGCCTTCTCCCCACTCCCTCAACTATAGCAGCTCTTTTAAATTTATGTAAAAGCATCTCCTATAGATAAGTTAACCTAAACTTACTTAGCTTCTTCTGCTTCACTCAAATCGAATGAACTATGCAAAGAACGCACAGCAAGCTCCAGATACTTCTCTGCAATCACAACTGAAATCTTAATCTCAGACGTTGAAATCATCTGAATATTAATACCTTCCTCTGAGAGCGCATCAAACATCTGAGTTGCAACGCCCGCATGAGACCTCATGCCAACACCTACAATAGATACTTTAGCTATTTTATCATCACCAGAAACTTCTCTTGCCGCCAGCTCTTCACAAACATCATCCAATATGGCTTTTGCCTTATTGTAATCATTACGATGTACAGTAAACGTAAAGTCAGTATGATTATCCGCCCCAATATTCTGGACAATCATATCAACTTCAATGTTTGCACTACTAATTGGCTTTAGTATTTTAGATGCGATACCGGGAATATCAGGTACACCCTGAACCGTTAATTTCGCCTCATCACGATTGAATGCTATACCCGATATAACCGGCTGTTCCATTTTGTCGTCACCCTCAATAGTAATCAAAGTGCCCGGGCCATCCTCAAAACTGGAAAGCACCCGTAGAGGCACATTATATTTTCCTGCAAATTCCACTGAACGAATCTGTAAAATCTTCGACCCCAGACTCGCCATCTCAATCATTTCTTCAAAGGTAATCCGCTCCATCCTTCGAGCGCTATCCACCACGCGAGGGTCTGTCGTATAAACCCCATCAACATCTGTATAAATCTGACACTCATCCGCTTTCAGCGCTGCAGCCAACGCTACACCAGTGGTATCTGAACCTCCACGCCCTAGCGTTGTAATATTACCCTGCTCGTCAACACCTTGAAAACCTGCAACAACCACTACCCGCCCCTGATTCAGGTCGGCTCGCATATTCTTTTCATCGATTGTGCGAATACGTGCTTTTGTGTGAGTTTCGTCTGTTGTGATTCTTACTTGACCACCCGTATAAGATTTTGCAGCACAACCACGCTTATTTAGCGCCATACTTAGCAGAGCAATTGTCACCTGCTCTCCAGTAGAAACCAAAACATCCATCTCTCTCGGGGTTGGCTCATCCATTATGGCGTTAGCCAACCCAAGAAGCCGGTTTGTTTCTCCACTCATAGCAGAAACAACAACAACAATATCATGCCCCGCATCTCTGAATGATTTAACCTTATCCGCTACCGCCTCTATCCGCTCGACAGTCCCCACTGAGGTTCCACCAAACTTCTGAACATATAATGCCATTACCTAGTTCACTTCTTATCAATATAGATGTCAATTTAGCCCAAAAAGAGCAACTTACTTTCTATCAAGCTTTGCTTTCTACCCAGCCTTTAACCATACCCAACGCATCTTGAACTTTAGCTGGATCAGTTCCTCCACCCTGTGCCATATCAGGTCGACCACCACCTTTACCACCAACAATAGAAGCAGCCTCTTTCATTAAGTCGCCCGCTTTAAGCTTTCCGGAAATATCTTTTGTCACACCGGAAACCAAGGTAACTTTATCCCCCTCAACCATGGCAAGAAGTACCACCGCAGTACCTAGCTTATTTTTAAGCTGATCAGCAGTATCCATTAATGTCTTGCGGTCAGCACCTTCTAGCGCTGCAGCCAACACCTTAATACCCCGAATATCAACCGCCTGCCCAGCCAAATCATCCCCGGCCGAACTCGCTAATTTAGCCTTAAGCTGCTCAATTTCTTTTTCAAGTGCACGACTTTTATCTAAAGCACCTTTAACTTTTTCAGCCAAATTATCGCGATTACCTTTAACCAACAAGGCAACTTCCTTTAACTGATCTTCACCAGCAGCAAGCCATGCCTCTGCAGCACAACCTGTCACACCTTCAATCCGACGCACCCCCGATGCAATTCCAGACTCGGAAGTAATAATAATACTGCCAATATCACCCGTTCGCTTAGCATGCGTACCACCACATAGCTCTACAGAAAATGATTCAGTCCCCATACTTAATAAACGAACTTCATCACCGTATTTCTCACCAAAAAGCGCCATCGCACCTTTTTCACGCGCGGTATCCATATCAGTAACTTCAGTATCTACTGTAGTATTCGCTCGCACCTGCCGATTGACCAACCGCTCAATTTCTTTCAACTGTTCAGCACTTACCGCCTCAAAATGAGAAAAATCAAAACGTAAACGGTCACTGTTAACCAAAGAACCTTTTTGAGCTACATGCTCACCTAACACCTGCTGCAATGCAGCATGTAACAAATGAGTCGCGGAGTGATTCAAAGCTGTAGCCTGCCGCCTCTCCTGATCAATAACCGCCGTCACAGACTGACCGGAAGTAATAACACCAGAAAGCACTCGGCCAATATGAAGATGATTATCACCTTCTTTTTGTGTATCGGTTACTTCAAACTCTCCACCGTCCCAGCGCAAGATACCAACATCCCCCGCCTGACCACCAGACTCAGCATAAAATGGCGTCTCTTCAAGAACAACAACAGCCTCCTGCCCTTTTTCAGCAGTCGCTGACTCACCACCTACGAAGACAGCAGAGACAGTTTCTTTTGCACTGAACTGATCATAACCGGTAAATTCAGTAGAACCCTCAATTACAAGCCCATCATTATAATCAACACCAAATTTACTAGCGGCTCTAGCCCTTTCGCGCTGAGCTTCCATAGCCTTTTCGTAGCCATCAGTATCCAGTGTTAACCCACGCTCTCGAGCAATGTCATTTGTTAAATCAACAGGGAACCCGTATGTATCATATAAGGTAAATACAGTATCGCCTGGAATAACCTTCCCACTTAATTCTTTAATATCCTGCTCTAACAGAGCCAAGCCTTTATCCAAGGTTTTAGCAAACTGCTCCTCTTCCTGAAGCAACACTTTCTCTATTTGTAGTTGTGATTTTGTCAGCTCAGGGTAAGCCTCACCCATGACATCAACCAGATGAGAAACCAACTTATAAAAGAATGAAGTTTTGGCTCCCAATTTATTACCATGACGTACCGCTCGACGAATGATACGACGAAGAACATTGCCTCGCCCTTCGTTCGAAGGCATAACACCATCTGCAATTAAGAATGAACACGATCGAATATGATCTGCAATAACACGCAAAGATGCCTCTGTGGTAGCAACACCACCCAACACATTAGAAGCGCTTGCTAATAAATTCTGAAACAGGTCAATTTCGTAGTTACTGTGAACATCTTGCATAACGGCGGCAATACGCTCTAAGCCCATACCGGTATCTACCGACGGCTTAGGTAAAGGATGCATTTCGCCATCAGCAGTACGATTAAACTGCATAAAGACCACGTTCCAGATTTCTATAAAGCGATCACCATCCTCTTCAGGAGTACCCGGCAAACCGCCTTCAATATCAGCACCATGATCATAAAATATTTCTGTGCATGGACCACAAGGACCGGTATCACCCATCTGCCAGAAATTGTCAGAGGCATATTTAGCCCCCTTATCCCCGATGCGTATAATACGATCTTCAGGAAGCCCCATCTCCTTGTTCCAGATACCGTAAGCTTCTTCATCAGTCGCATAAACAGTGACATATAGCCGATCTGTAGGAATATTCATCCATGATTCAGATGTCAAAAACTCCCAAGCAAAACGAATGGCTTCTTTTTTGAAATAATTACCAAAACTAAAATTACCCAGCATTTCAAAAAAGGTGTGATGCCTTGCTGTATAACCTACATTTTCAAGGTCGTTATGCTTACCACCTGCACGAACACAACGCTGAGAACTAGTCGCACGCACATAAGAACGCTGCTCACGCCCTAAAAAAGTATCTTTAAATTGATTCATACCCGCATTGGTAAACAATAGCGTTGGATCATCAGCCGGAACCAGTGAACTACTGGCTACTACTTCATGTCCCTGCTGTTTAAAGTAATCTAGAAACGCTTTACGTACCGCTGCTGTCTTCATAGTTAGAACCGTCTGCGAGCTTTTAATTATTAGTGTGAAAAAGAAACAGCGTACTCTACCATAGAAAACACCGAGTAAAAATTACCTATATAAAGAAATTATAATAACTAGAAATAAAAAAGACCCGATTGAATCGGGCCTTTGTTATAGAAACGAAAATAAAAGCGGAAGGAATCTTACATATTTTCAAGTAGAGCATGCACATACTCTCTCATCTGTTCAAAAGGTGTCGCTTTATCCACACCATCCAATTGATCTTGCTCAACGGCCAACCTATCATCTACAACACGGTCAAACAATGAAGAAACCAAGTCTGCAGGCTGAGAAAAGGCGCTCGCCTTATCAAAAGCAGCCTGAAGACTATCAAAGAACTGAGACAATGGGTCAAACCGCCCACCAGAAGCAAGGCCTCCAGCATCGCCCTCTCCCCCTAAGTCAGCCACTTGCTGATAAGCTGAAACTTGCTGAATACTGGTTTGAGACAAATTAACAGAGAAGCCCGCTATTTCCTGACTATCAAAACCTAACTCCATTGCGCTTTGAAAAGCTCCCTGAAAGTCACCCGAAAAGAACTGGTCAGACATGCCTTCTATCTGCACCATTAATTGATTTAGGGCTTCAATTTCTCCTTCATCCAACTCACCATCAACGGAATAACTATAGTTCCCACTGGCATACTGCCCAGCCATTTGAGTTGATTCAAAACCAAACCGATCACCAGACAACTCTCCACGCTCAAATGAAGCCTGTATTTGCTCAAGATTAAATGAAACAACATCACCATCCTGAGTCGTTATTTGGATAGCAGCACTTTCCGACAAAGCGTTAAATGAGCTATACCCAGCACTAATACCTCGATTCTGAACGCTTGGCGCCTCAACCTGCGTAGCAACTTCCTCCTGCTCAGTTACTTGATTTTGATTAGCCGCTACCGGAGCAGTCTCTTCTGAATCAGAATCACTATCGACTGACTGAGTAACTACATAGTTAGTAATGAGATCATCAATACCTGCATTTACTTTCTCAAAGCTCTGATCAATATCTTCAGACAACTCATCCGTCATCAAGCCAAGTTTTTCAATTTGCTCCAACGCCTCACCAAAACCACGCTCAACACCCGATCTAGCCTGACTCAAAAGATCTTCAATGCGCTCAGAAGATGCACCAGAATCAGCCTCTTGCTTAATTCTATTTTCAATAAAACCAAGCACGTTATTCGCGACTTCATCTGCTGAAGGGGGCTCAAAAGTGGGAACAAAAGGCGCTGCCGTCTTGGCAAAGCGAGCCCCTGAAAAATGAACTTCAAGCTCCTGTTCTAATACCTGCACACCTTTATCATGAATAGAAAAAGATGAACTTGAAAAACTGAGAGACACCTCATAGAGCGAAGCCTGAACAGATTGCGATGACGAAGGCCGACCTTGATGATGCCCTATAGACTGACCTAAATGCTTACCCTGATCTTCATGCTGGGACATATTCGGCAAGTTATCAAATTTTCCCAACAAGGCTGAAATCGAGTTCATCGTTCTATCCTCAATGTTATGAGCAGTTTTATTCTTCTATTTTTGCACTAGTATTTGTTTTGGGCGGCTCTAAATCATATTAAGCCAAGCTCTTATGTGGAGCTTAGCGGCAATTTCTGGTAAAACTTTAAGATCACCTAGTTTTATTAAACGATTTTATTAAGCAACAACAATAAGCAACCTAGTAAGGGCATATATTTTGAAAAGCACAATAACAAGTGAAGCTCCCCCCCCTTTATGCCAAGTTAGCAGTCACCCCAAATATCACCTCAAAAAAGCATTAAGGCCATTTTCCTTACCTGTAGCCTTGGTAACCTGTGGTCTAGGCCTAGCTGCAAGCCTGAGCTTTCAGCCTGCAAACATCAACATCATGCTTCTAATACTTCTAGCAGGCATGCTATTACAAACAGGGGTCAACCTGATTAATGACCATGCAGATATAAAAAACCCCGTCACATTAAAGCGGCTAAGCCGGAAAGATATCAGTAATATCACCTTTAATTATAAAACTGGATGGCTGTGTTTTTTACTTTGCTCAATAATAGGTCTTTATCTAGTTTCTGAAGTGGGAGTCTTTTTACTAATATTAGCCATTATCGGAGGTTGCGGAGCACTTTTTTACACGACAGAACCTATAAACTACAAACGCCGAGGGCTTGGAGTAGTTTTAGTGTTCTTTTTCATGGGTGTTTTAATGGTTTACGGAGCCTTCTATGCGGCAGTTGGAGAGCATCAACTATATGCAATAATCATATCTCTTCCCGTCAGCTTTCTTACCTCTGCCCTTCTGCTTTCTAATGAATTACGCGATTACAACAGTGATAAAAAAGAAGGACTAAAAACCCTCACCGTTCGTCTTGGTTACGGTGCAGGCCAAAGACTTTATATCTTATGTATTATATTTGCCTTTCTTTCTGTCATTCCAATCATTGCCATAAATGAGATATGGCTAGAAGCCCTAATATTGTTTCCTGCTGCACTATTAGGCGCCAATGCAATAAAAGATCTACTCCTAGATCAAAACCAGAACAAGGATCATAAAAACCTTCCCCCTAAAACAGGCAGGCTTTATCTAGCATTCGGAATAGGTGAAATTGCATTACTGCTTTTATAGAGTGAGACCATTACGCTCTCATGCTATAGTGCCCACCTTTGAATCCCTCAGTACATTTTTAAGGTTTTATTAACTCCATGCCAAAAAAAATATTCCCTGAAGAAAGCAGCCTCATTACTAAAGCTACCTTTATAAGAAGGCTAGTGGCAATGCTTTAT
>Ga0209495_1000242_pt1 | contig 43871 bp, 51 predicted proteins | sample EN1Hudsemesocosm_FD_184629 | JGI IMG/M metagenome (GOLD analysis project Ga0209495, IMG submission 184629) | Methane-oxidizing microbial communities from mesocosms in the Hudson Canyon - EN1E Hudson Canyon (SPAdes) (version 2) | ecosystem: Environmental > Aquatic > Marine > Cold seeps | place...
CCTGGCGGCCATAGCGAGTTGGTCCCACCTGATCCCATCCCGAACTCAGAAGTGAAACGACTTAGCGCCGATGATAGTGTGGGAGTTCCCATGTGAAAGTAGGTCACTGCCAGGCTTTTATATTAAAAGACCCAATCAATTTAGTTTGATTGGGTTTTTTTTTGCCTGAAAGAGGGGGATGAGTATGTATTTACCCCTTTATTTATTCTTTATCTATTACACGTGATGGCGTGAGTTCACGGTGATTGTAGAGTGCTATACAGTCCTATCGACTGATATGAAGAGGAGTCATCTATGAGACCGTTATGCTTATTGTTATTTATGTTAACACTATCACCCGTTAGTATAGCTCAAAGTGATCGGGGCATATCAAAGTTGATTTCCGCTGATTTGAGCATGGATGAGGAGCAGGTATTTCAAGTGCTTAAGTCATTTAAATATCATGTGATACAGACTTTACGTGATGATAATATTGTCCGTCTACAAGGTCTTGGACAGTTCTATCCTGAACAACAAGATGCCCGCTCTGGTAACCCAAGAACAGGTGAAACTGATCCTATTCCTGCAAAAAAATACTTACGCTTCAAACCCTCAAAGGTAGGCAATCAGAGTTTAAACTAGAGAGCTGTTAGTCAATACGAAGTAGTTGTTTGGCTTTTTTCTCATAACTAATTTTGCAGGCACTATTAAACATAACGGATAGTAACTGTAGTTTTGATAAACGAGGACGTTTTAGCAGCGTACTATCATTTAACGACATTAGCTCATCTAATGTTGTAATACCTGCTAAGGTCATTGCCCTTATTTCCCAGCCTATGCGTCCTTTTAGACTAGAACCAAGTTGATAGCCATCAATCATCAATTGCCGTGCTCGTTGGTGTTGTAGTCGTAATAAAGGTGATAATAGTGTTGAGTCACTATTCACATCTGTTAATTGGTCTTCTCTAATCTTGTATTGTGCTAATTCATCAGTTGGAATATAGATACGATCTGATTCATTGATATCTTGACTGATATCTTGATAAAAATTAATTAATTGCAATGCCGTGCAAATAGCATCAGATTGTTTGATCTGTTGATCTGCCGTATTTTCATCAAGGTAAAGCAATAAACGACCTACAGGATTTGCAGAGCGGCTACAGTAATCAATAACTTCATCAAAATTTTGGTAGCGACTTTTGCTGACATCTTGCCTAAATGCTGAGAGCAGATCTTCTAATAGTTGAGTGGGTAATGAATAGTGTCTAATGACATCATTTAAAGCAATAAAAATAGGATTATTACCACGATAGTATCCAGATTTAATTTGGACTAATAGTTGACTGTAATTGTCTAAGAGCTCGATACGTTGTTGTGATGTCAGTTCTCCCTCATCAGCATAATCGTCTGCAGTTCTAGCGAATGCATAGATAACGCTAATAGGACGCCTTAAACGTTTGGGTAGAAGTATCGAGGCAACGGGAAAATTTTCATAATGACTTTTCGCAAGATCCTGACAAAATTGATAAGCTTGTTCTAAATTAGTGCTGATTGTCATCTGATTCATCTTTTACATCTCGTGTATGCGTTTCAATCGGCTTAAGCTCTGCAAGATCTTCTTTAGCTCGAATTCCCATTTGAACAAAACGTTTACCACTTGGCATAACTTGTCGTTCTAATGAGCCTACCGTTTTATTAAAATTGTCGACACTATTATTGAGACTAGAACCTAATTTACTTAAATGCGAGGTGAAAACAGTCAAACGTTTATACAGTGTTTCTCCTAGCTCACGAATCTCCGTGGCATTATCAGCTAGTGCCTGTTGCTTCCAACCATAAGAGATAGTTTTGAGAAGAGCAATAAAGTTGGTGGGTGTTGCTAGAATAATATTTGATTGAATGGCATCTTCAAGCAGCTTGGGATCACGTTCTAAGGCTGCAGAGAGAAAATGTTCACCGGGAATAAAGAGCAGAACAAATTCAGGTGAGTGTGAGAACTCAGTCCAATAGCTTTTTGAGGCTAATTCTTTTACTCGCTGACGAATGATTTGTACATGACGCTTTAATTCTTGTTGACGTATAGAATCATTATTAGCTTGCATGGCAGATAAATATGCATCAAGTGGTGTTTTTGCATCTACGATTATTTGCTTATGGTCTGGAAGACGAACAATCATATCTGGGCGAATACTGCCTGTTTCTGTTGCAGTATGAGTTTGTTCAAAAAAATCACAATTCTCAACCATACCACTGAGCTCAGCCAAACGTTTAAGTGTCATTTCACCCCATTGGCCTCGGACTTCAGGTCGACGTAAGGCTTGGACTAAATTGTGCGTTTCTTGGTGTAATGACTGCTGACCTTGTGACATTTGACTGATAGTTCGACGTAAATCACCATATGATTCTTTGCGATCTTTTTCAATATCATTTACCTGTTTGCTCGACTGCCGCAATGCATCATTGATTGGTTTTAATAATTGCTCAATGGCTAGTTCTTTACTGTTTAATTCAGCATTAGCTTCGCTTTGATAGCGCTTCAAATTTTCTTCAGCAAGTTTAAGAAAGTGTTCATTATTTCTAGTTAATGCTTCATTCGAGAGCTGATTGAATGTGTTGGCTAGCTGTAAATGAGTCTGATCTAAAATAGTATCAAATTGTTCACCAACTTGTTTTTCAATAGTAAGTTGTGCTGAAAGTTGCAGGTTATCTGTTTCTAATTGTTTTATCTTGCGGCTACGCAAAAGCATACATAAAGTGACACCCATCACAAAGCTAATCGTCAATAAAATTATTAGGCCACTTCCTTGCTGGGAAAATGACATGATAAAATCAAAGTTTAGATCCATTCTAAAATATCACTCGGATGTTCAATACTAAAGTCGGCATGCCAATCATCAGCATTATCGTTCTCTGATAAATAACCATACAGTGCAGCTACCGTGGTCATATTTACACTTTTACCGGCTTCAATATCCCGAGCGGCATCACCAATATAAACACATTGTTCAGCGTGTAGGTTTATCACTTCACAGGCATAAAGCATGGGAGCGGGATGGGGTTTGGGAAATGGCGTGGTATCAGCACTGACAATACAAGCGGCACGTCGGCTAAGATCTAAAGCATCACATAATGGTTCAGTGAGAAAGGCGGGTTTATTAGTGATAATACCCCAGGTTATATTGGCCTGTTCAAGAGCTGATAGCACTTCATCCATACCATCAAACAAGTGTGTTTCTCGGGCAATATTATCTTGATAAATTTGGAGGAAACGTTGCTGTAGGTCAGAGTAGTCCTTATGCTGACTATCAATGTTGAATCCTAATTTTAATAAAGCAGCACTACCGTGACTCGCAGCAGGTCTTATATCTTGATAGGGAAGGGCAGCCATCCCTTCTTCTTTCAGTAAGGTGTTGAGCGCGTAAGCAAGATCTGGGGCAGTATTGACTAATGTGCCATCAAGATCGAATAAAATGGCTGAAAAGTGTTGCTTCAATCTAATGCTCTCCGACAATGCATTAAGTAATTTACTTTAACATCATCACTGAGGCTATATTCTTTTGTTAAAGGCTTATAACTAATACCTGTGATATTGCCGACTTCAAGCTCGGCTTGTCGACACCAACTAGCCATTTCTGACGGGCGTATGAAGCGTTGGTAGTCATGTGTACCTTTCGGTAACATATTCATAATATACTCAGCTCCAAGCACAGCCAATAAATACGCTTTTGGATGACGGTTTAGGGTTGAGAAAAAAATATGGCCACCTGGTTTCACTAATTGTGCACACGCTTGAATGACAGATTGAGGATCGGGTACATGCTCTAACATCTCCATACAGGTAACAACATCAAATTGCCCAGCAGATTGCTGCGATTTTTGTTCTGCTGTGATGTGTTGATAGTCGATTGATAGTCCCGCTTCTAGAGCATGTAGCTGAGCAATTTTAAGGGCTTTTTCTCCCATATCAATGCCTGTTACTTGACCACCATTTTTAGCTAGAGCTTCAGATAATATTCCTCCGCCACAGCCAACATCAATAATGTCTTGGTTCTCAAGCTTACAATATTGCTTAATAAAGTTGAGTCGCAAAGGATTAATCTCATGTAATGGTTTAGATTGGCCTTCACTATCCCACCAACTTGTTGCTAATGCATTAAATTTTTCTACTTCTGATGGATCAACATTTATCTGTGTTGTCATTAATCTGTTTGCCTTATTTTATCTGCCCATTGCTGTGTATTTTTTATGATTACAGCTTCATGCATAGTCGTTAATTGACGATCCTTTAATAACTGCTTACCCTCAACCCATACGTCAGTAACTTGGTTGCGATTAGATGAGTAAACAAGCTGAGAGATGATGTCATAACAAGGTTGGCTCTCTAATGAACTCATGTCAATTGCAATCAGATCTGCTGATTTCCCTTTTTTCAATGAACCGGTAACCTCATCAATGCCAAGTGAACGAGCAGCGTTTATAGTGGCCATTTCTAATGCGGTATGAGCGGGAATTGCACTGGCATCACTTGCAACTGCTTTTGCTAATAATGCTGTTTGGCGCATTTCAGCAAACATATCTAAATCATTATTGGAAGCGGCACCATCAGTACCGATGCTTATATTGATGCCCTGATCGTTTAAGCTAGAAATAGGGCAAAAACCACTGGCTAATTTAAGGTTAGATTCTGGACAATGGGCAATATTAACTTTCGCATCAGCACACCATTGTATTTCTTGTTGATTGAGTTGGGTCATATGAACAGCAATCAAACGAGGTGACAGTAGCCCTAAATTTTTCAATCTTTCTAAAGGGCGCATGCCGAACTGCTCAATGCTCTGTTCGATTTCATCTTTAGTTTCATGAATATGCATATGAATCGGCAGATCTAATTCTTCTGCATTCATCATGATTGATTCTAGGCTTGAATCTGAAATGGTATAAGGTGCATGAGGGGCATAGGCTGTTGTTATTCGAGGATGATGTCGGTAATGATCGTGTAATTGCTGACCTTTATGGAGATACTCTTCAACATTAGCTGCCCATGCAGAAGGAAACTCAATGACAATCATGCCTAAACAAGCTCGAAGTCCACTTTGATCAACAACTCGTGCTGTGGCTTCTGGGAAGAAATACATATCATTGAAACAGGTTGTGCCACCGCGAATCATCTCGGCAATAGCAAGCTCTGAACCTGCTTCGACAAAGGCGTCACTCACCCACTGTTTCTCAGCTGGCCAGATATGATCATTAAGCCATGTCATTAGAGGTAAATCATCTGCTAAGCCACGAAATAGAGACATTGGGCTATGAGTATGATTATTAATGAGTCCAGGCATAATACAGTGCTCTGACATATCGTGACATGTCGTGGCCGTGTACTTTTGTTTCGCTTTCTCTTGGGGGAGTAACGCTACAATACATCCATCATCAATGATTACGCTGTGGTGCTCTAAAACAGATTGTTTGGCATCAATGGGGATCACCCAGCGCGCGTGTATAATAAGATCAACATTTTTCATAGTTGAGATTATACCCAAACTACTTATTAATAGTGTCTTTCTTAACGTATCCCCTTACGGATGTAGGATTCTATAGTTTAAGTTGAGAGTGACTATCGGGGATCTCCGCAGTTGTGAGGCCTACTGAACCTAATGATAAGAAACGAATAGCGAGTAAGAGGAGATAAGATTGGACAAATATACTGATTCTATACAGCCGATAGTATGGCGAGAAAATATGCTTTATTTACTGGATCAGAGAGCATTACCTAATGAGCAACATTACTTGGGGTATGAACATTCTGATGAGGTTGCCACCGCGATAACAGATATGGTGGTTCGAGGAGCACCTGCAATTGGAATTACAGCGGCTTATGGAGTTGTTCTTGCGGCAAGAATGGCCTGGAGTGTTGCTGGTGTTAACTGGAAGCAGGCGATGACAGTGCCTTTGGAGTACCTAGCTAAGTCTCGGCCTACTGCCGTTAACTTACATTGGGCTATTGATAGAATGACTATGTTGTTTGTACAACTATCAGATCAACTTTCACCTGAGAATGCTCTGCTAGAAGAAGCAAAACGAATCCACGAGGAAGATATCTCAGATAACCATACAATGGGTGAGTTAGGTGCAGCATTAATTGATGATGGCAGTAAGGTGTTAACTCACTGTAATGCTGGTGCATTAGCAACAGGAGGTTTTGGAACAGCCTTAGGAGTGATCAGACAGGGCTATGCCACAGGAAAAATAAATCATGTTTATGCCGATGAAACACGGCCTTGGTTACAAGGTGCGCGGTTAACTGCATGGGAATTACAGCAAGATAACATTCCAGTTACTCTACAAGCTGAAGGTGCGGCAGCAGCATTAATGGCAAGGGGAGAGGTAGATTGGGTTATTGTCGGTGCTGATCGTATTACTGCCAATGGGGATGTAGCGAATAAAATCGGCACGTATATGTTAGCTATTCTGGCGAAATATCATCATGTCAAAATGATGGTTGTTGCGCCAACATCAACGATTGATTGGCAGTTAGATGATGGTGAAAAAATTCCTATTGAACAACGAGATACTGAAGAAGTCACGATGATCAAGGGTGTGCAAATTGCCCCTTCAGGAGTACCAGCTCTTAACCCTGCATTTGATGTCACACCTGCAAAGTTGATTGATGCTATTGTTACGGAACAAGGTGTTGTATTCTCACCATCATTAGAATCTATGAAAGTTATAAAAAGGAAGTAGAGATGAGCAAAACAGTATTAGTGACAGGAAGTAATCGTGGTATTGGCCTTGAATTTTGTAATCAATTAAAACAGCGTGGGTTTAATGTCATTGCGACCTGCCGTCAAAGCTCGGCAGCATTAAACGCATTAGATATTGAAGTGATTGAGAATGTGGAAGTGAGTGATCTGCAAAGTCTTGCTACTTTAGTCGCTACATTAGCTGGGCGAAAAATTGATTGGTTGATAAATAATGCCGGTATTGCTGATGGAATCGCAATGGATGAGCTAAATGAAACCACACTTGCGAGTTGCAAACGACTGTATGAAGTCAATAGTTTAGGCCCACTATTAACAACACAAGCCTTAGTTGATAATTTATCTGAGGGAAGTAAAGTCGGCATTATCACCAGTCGAATGGGATCGATTGCTGATAATGATTCTGGTGGTAGTTATGGCTATCGGATGTCTAAAGCTGCAGTTAATGCTGCCGGAAAATCATTGTCAATTGACTTAAAGCCAAAAGGCATTGCGGTTGGAATATTACATCCGGGTTGGGTTCGTACAGATATGACGGATCATAATGGTCTGATTGATACCGATGAGTCTGTATCAGGTTTATTAGCCAGAATGGATGAGTTAAATATTGATAATACAGGCTCATTTTGGCATAGCAATGGCGACTCATTACCTTGGTAAATTACCCTCAATTATCACTTTCACAACAGCAGGGCTTGCCGGCCTTACTACAGGTCAAGAAAATAGCTCAACTGTTTGAAGACAGTACTCATCAACTATGGCAATGTCATACTGTTGATGGTGACATGATGCTGAAAGTGTGTGATGAGGAAAATGTAAAAAGGTCATCATTTTGGCAAGGAATGTCTTTATTATTTGCTGTTGATTTACCTCAGCAATTAGGCCTGTTCTCACGGGTTTATGATTCTATTAGCGAGATAAGTCATTTAGATATTCCAGACTATATTGCTGCTAACTCTGCTGACCATACCGCTGATTTACCGGCTTTTATATTAGCCAAGATGATCTCGGGCACCTCAGTTGATAAAGGCAACGTTGATGATGACATGATTGCAAGCTTGGCAAAGCATCTTAGTCGTTTACATCAAAGGCAAACAATGCAATGGGGCAGTTTATTAGACGCCCCATTGTCAGAGCAACACTGGCCATTACGTTTGCACTCTACCTTAGAGACATTGGCTGAGAAAAGAACTATTCCCCCTTTGATTTTGGGGGCTGCTCTTCATCAAGCTAAGACAATTTCATCGTCGTATTTTTCACCTATTATGCTCGATCTTCGTTGGGATCAGTTTTTACATGAAAAGGGTAAATTATCGGCCTTAGTTGATCTTGATGCGATTGTCATCGGCCCAAGAGAGTTGGAGTTAGTGATATTAGAATATTTTTTCACCCAACAACAAGCCAATGTGTTTCGTCATCACTATCAACAAAGTCAAATAATTCCAGATTTATCATCGCTTAGAACAGCGTATCGCCTATTACTCTTTTTAATGAATATATTAGGAGAAAACGATGTGGATACTTGGATGCACGCACCCACACGCTTTAATTAATTTTGTTGTTTATAAAGTGTTTGCCAACTGATAAAGCCAATAACCGCTAATACCAAATAGACTCCATACATTACCACGGTGGCGTAGTAGCCATGTTGGATATAAAGCACAATAGCAGCCAGATCAATGACTACCCAATATAGCCAGTTTTGCAATACTTTCTTAGCCATTAACCACGTGTTTAATACAGAAAAAACGGTCACACTGGCATCAAGATAAGGACTTTGAGATGTGGCTGAGTAAGTTAGGTATAAGCCGACGATATAGCTGATAAAAGCACCGAGAAGAATAAACTGAATTTGTTTACTAATAGACCAACTACTAATACTTAAATCATCTTCTTGCAGGCCATGTTGCCGCCAGAGTATATAACCATAAATGGCCATTCCCATATAATAGAAATTGAGCAATGCCTGCATCGGCAACTGACCTTCCCAAAAGAGGAAGGTGTAAATCAAGGTACTAATAAATGCTAAAGGCCAACACCATTGTGATTCGCGCGCAGCTAGGATGACATACGCGATGCCTAAACTGGCAGCAAATATTTCCCAATTGGACATGATGGAGAAACCATCAATAATGGCATTTAATAAGCTAGAGTCAGACATCCACTATATCCGCTCGATCCATTCCCACCAGTTTTAATACAAAAGCTGATTCAGGTAATGAATCAAAGACGGCTTCTATCTCATCATTTAAGCAATCCATAACATCACGGTATTCACCAAACACCTGAGTGCTTAAGCTATTGCGTTTAATAATAAGGTTTGGATTAGTCTCTAATTTAGCTATAAAGGTTAAAATCGGCTCAACATAATCTGCATTGAGCGGGTATAAGCTGATATCTACGGATATTCTCATGGTGAATCCTTAAAATAAAAAGGGCTCCGAAGAGCCCTTAAACATTAATAGTCCCAAGTGACGTTAATACCCACAATGCGTGGGTCGCCTTTTTGGTTGTAAGAACGTGCCTCATAGCCCGCTCCTGCAGAAGGGTCAATTCCAAAAAAGAAGCCGCGGGTATCGTATTCTTTATCTAATAGATTTCTTCCCCAAAGAGAGACTTTCCAATCACCATTTTGATAGTCAATACTTGAGTTTAAAAGAACGTAAGATGTAGATTTTGAGTTATGGTTATTAGAGAAATAGAACTCGTCTTTACCTTCAATATTTGCTCGGAAAGTCCAGTTGTTACCCACATAATGTTCCCCACCTAAATTAAATTGGTAGGCAGGGGCGTGAGCTATTCTACGGCCACTAACTGAAATTCCTTCACTTATTAACTTAGGATTATCATAATCATCCATAACAGCATGGAGTAAGCCAACCGATGCGAATAGACGCCATTGATGATTGATAAGCCAATCTAAATCAGCTTCAATACCAACATTACTTACTTTTTCTGCATTGGCAAAATAATCAATAAAATCTGAACCCGGTCCAGGGACTTTGGGAACCTCTAAAGAACCTTTAATTTGAGCATCTTTTCGAAGAGTGTAGAACGTGCTGATATTGGTAATTAAATCACCCCCTAACCACGCCGATTTAATTCCCGCTTCAAGAGTCCACGAGAATTCTGAGTCAAAGCTACGTACATCATTCGTTAACTGTGCCTCAGTATTTATTCCACCGGCTTTGAAACCACGAGAAAGAGTGGTGAATAGCATTTGTGTTGGCGTGACTTGAAACTCTAAGCCTAGCTTGCCACCAAAAAGTACTTCGTCTGTCTTTTCATCTAGATTATTTGAGTCAGTATATTCTGCTTGCCAATTTTCAATACGTAGGCCTGTAATTAAAGATAACCTATCCGTTAAAGCAGTATTTAATTGTCCGAATAATGATGAGTTTAAGGTGTCGTATTCATTATTAAGCGGGTAAATTCCGGGCGTATCGTTATCAAAATAGTTACGGTTTAATTCCTGTTTTTGACTCGCGTGATAGAAGCCTAGACTCCATGCTGTTGTGTCTGAGAATATCTTACCGTTTTCATTTGAAAGAATACGTCCCTCAAACGAATAATTTTCTCTTTTGCGAAAATATTGATCATATCCACTATACGGCCCTAAAGAGAGGGGAAACCGGTTGGCATTAGACCAGTCATCATCATAGCTGTATTCAAGATCTGATTGTGAATAGGACACGGTAGATTGAATTTGCACTTTATCATTTACACGCCAATCTGTTTTTAAAGAAAATGCATCAGTTTGCTGAGCATCTCTACCGGGTTGATCGGCGGCACTGTTACGCGAGTTATCAAAGGTGAAGGCATCATAACCATTATCAATATCAAGGTGTAATAAGTTTAAGTCGACCGTTAAGTCATTATTGACTAGCCACTTCAAATGACCTTTGGCAGTAATTTCATCATGATCTTGAGTGTTATCACGGTTTAGAAATTCGTTTTCCATATAACCATCAGATTGATGACTGTAAATTGATATTCTACCTAAAAGAGTCTTTTCAATTAATGGCCCACCAACAGCGATTCCAACATTACGAGTGTTGTATTCTGCGAGGCCTGTTTCTACATGAATATCTAAATCTTCAGTAGGTTGATTACTTTGAAGGTTGATGACACCAGCTAATGCATTGGCACCATATAAAGTACCTTGTGGGCCTCTTAGTATTTCAACACGATCAATATCAAAAAGTGTTGCAGCACCGCCAGAGCGACTTAAATCGATCCCATCGATGTACAGCCCAACAGAAGGATTGAGAGGGGCTTTAAATTCACTTCGCTCACCGATACCACGAATTTGAAAATATTGGCCACGAGATGCACCACTAGATACGTTCACATTTGGAGCTAAGTTTAAAATATCTTCAATATGTTGAGCGCCACGAGATTCTATTGTTTCACTGTCGATAGTCGTTAGACTAACGCCTGTTTCTTGGGCAAGTCCAGGTCTGAAATCAGCACTGACGACCATAGCCGGAAGATCGATCTTAGCTGTCTCGGCAAAAGTGGGAGTAGAGAGTAATACTGCAATAGCAGTAGATAAAACGGTATATTTCATTGTTATCCTTTTAAGGCATTCAAAAGGACAGGGGGATAAGGGGGAGTCTACATATTGAAATGAGTTTTAATCTGTATCACGGCCTGTCCCTACGCCAGTGTTAACTGGATCAGGTTCATAGGGTTCTTTCTATATTTAAATAGAAAATCTCAGGTACGAGTGACCACCCCTAGGCTTAAGTTAGTGTTGTTACTAACAAAATCTGAGAGAAATTATACGTTAAAGTGCATATATTATCTAGCTCACCCCGACACACTCTAAGTGGTGTGAGTTGTGCAGGTGAGCGAGAATTAAATTGGTTGACGAAAATTTAATGGATACATGGAATAAGTGATTATTCTTTTTATCAAACTTACAACGAACGACTTCACCTTCTAAGTTTAGTGGTGTGGCTAATTCACGACTAGCATGTAGCTTAATCTTAATATGGTCATTTAATTTAATGGCATGGTCAGTGGTGAAATAAATACCACTTGCACAGATATTTTGGCTTTTCCCCCGAAAGGAAATACCATTAACATCATTCACTGTAAAAGTAATAAGTGCCTCGATTGGGCTGCGTAAAAAGCCTCGTTTTTCTTTGTATTCCTGTGGAAGCATTAACCTCTCCCCTCTATCGTTTCATTGTGGAAGCTTAGCTTACTAAAATCAGTGATAAGGGCGCTAGGAACTAGTCGACAGTTTTACTAGATTGGCTAAATTTAAGTCAATTTAATACTGCTTCTACAACGCGAGCAGATCCTCAATTTGCTATTCATTCGTTTGGTCGGAATTTTATCGCCTGCATTGTCATAGCAATGAGGGCAAAAAAATTCTTTTTGGCCTGGAAAGACATAGCAACCTGATTTGATTTCAGGAGTGCCTGAAGAGGTGTCTGCTACTTGAGTGTTTAGTAGAGTATGAGCAGCAAGATCAATTTTATGTAATTCTGTTGACAGTGATTTTAATAAGTCTTTGTCACTATCATTGTCTAATGAATGAGCAAGTTGTTGTATAAGTGATTGTGCTTGTTGGATGGAATTAACAATAGTCATGGTAACAGTCTCTGATGAATAGCATTTTCAATGTGTTGGCGGGTAAGTTGAGGAGCGAGGTATTCAATAAAATCATAGCTAAATCTACGCAGATGACTCCCTCGTTTAATACCTAAATGAGTGGTGCTGGGTTTAAACAAATGACGGGCATCAAGAGCCTGTAATGGTGCATCTTTCTTGGCATCAAACGCCATGCTAGCAATAATTCCAATGCCTAATTCAAGTTCAACATACGTTTTTATCACATCGGCATCGGTGGCAGTAAAGACAACATTCGGTTTAAGCCCTCGTTTGGTGAAGGCTTTATCTTGTTGGGCGCGTCCGGTAAATCCCATTACATATGTTAACAGGGGATACCGAGCAATAGCTTCAAGACTGAGCTCATCTTCAGCTAATAAAGGATGATTGGGAGGCACAATAATAGAACGGTTCCAGTCATAACAGGGCAGGATAGCGAGTGAATCAAACTGATCTAAACCTTCAGTGGCAATAGCAATATCGACACGGCCTGTTGCCGCCATTTCTGCAATTTCAGTGGGGGTTCCTTGCACCATGTTCAGATGAACATGGGGGTAGTGAAGGGAAAATTTCTTGATGGCTTGGGGCAGGGCATAACGTGCTTGGGTATGGGTGGTGCCTATAGATAAGGTTCCTAATTGATCATTTCTACTATCTGCCGCGAGTTGACGAATATTATCTACATCCATTAGTACACGATCGGCCATTTCAACAACTGAACGGCCAACAGAGGTGAGCTCGACTAAGCGTTTGCCATGACGAACAAATATTTGTAATCCTAATTCATCCTCAAGCTGTTGAACTTGGTTACTGACTCCCGGTTGTGATGCATGCAAGGCATTAGCGGCTGCTGAGACACTAAGACCTCGACGGGCAATTTCACGGACGTATTTCAATTGTTGTAATTTCATTATAACGACCTATATATTATTTACTTATAACAATAGTTAATAATATTCATTGATAGAATATGATGAAATGGTAACATTGTCGTCCTTTATAGCCAATTGAACGAAAATTATAAGATGGAATGGGGATTTACACTAGCAGGACTCTTTGTCGGCACCATGATAGGAATGACCGGTGTGGGCGGGGGATCGTTAATGACGCCTATCCTAATTTTTGGTTTCTCGATTCAACCCGCCATAGCAGTGGGAACGGATCTCTTATTTGCCGCCATTACCAAATCAGGTGGCATTTGGGCTTATTGGAAACATAGTGTTGTTCATTGGACAGTCGTTTTTCGTCTGGCTGCAGGTAGTATCCCCGCATCTTTACTCACCTTATATCTTTTGAATAATTCAGGGATAGCAGAAGGACAGCATAGCGATCTGATTACATCAGCCCTGGGCGTTGCATTGATTTTAACTTCAAGCGCTTTATTACTGAAAGGTGCAATTGCCAATATTCTACAAACACGAAAAGGCCACCCTGTTGTGAATGCCCTTTATCGAATCCGTCAAGAAGAGCATTATAAAACAACAGCCACCATTATTACGGGTGCATTCTTAGGGGTGATGGTGACCATGTCATCAGTTGGCGCGGGAGCCTTAGGTGCGGTTATATTATTATTTTTATATCCGAAAATGAAAGGCGTTGAGATCGTTGCTACTGATATTGCTCATGCCGTACCTTTAACTGCCATTGCAGGTTTAGGACACTCGACAGTAGGCACAGTAGACTGGTCACTGTTATCATTTCTAGTGTTAGGCTCATTACCTGGGATATACATTGGTAGTCATTTGGGTGTTAAAATTCCTGATCACGTAATGAGGCCGCTATTGGCAATACTATTATTAGGAGTGGGAATTAAATGCCTACTGTAATTAAACTCATCGATTTAACTCTATTTGGTTGTCCTGTGCATTATATTAAGGCCAGAGATCATCTTAGAGATATGGCGGTTGAGGAAGCCTTATTATTAGAAGTAAATAACGGCGATGCGATTGACGAAGTACTCAATAGCCTGCGCAAAGATGGCCATCTCTGTGAGATCGTCGCCAAACAAACATCCACATCAATTATTCAAGTTACGAAAAGACTATGACTGAAATTAATGAAAAATTAGCAGCTAAGATTGAATCAGTGAAACAGATCTTAGCTGACATTACTGCCGAATATGATTCTGCAACCTTAGCATCAAGTTATGGTGCCGAAGATATGGTGCTGATGGATTTGATTGGTAAGTTTGCCCCTGAGATTGAGATCTTCACCTTGGATACAGGGCGCCTACCCAAAGAAACTTATGAGGTGATGCAAGAAGCAAAAACACATTACCAAAATGAAGTGAAGGTGTACTTCCCCGAGGCGAAGGATGTTGAAGACTATGTTTCTCAACAAGGCCCAAATGCTTTTTACAACAGTGTTGAACTACGTAAACAATGTTGTGGAATTCGTAAGGTTAAACCACTAAAGCGTGCTTTAGTGGGTAAAAATGCATGGCTAACAGGCATGCGTCGTAGTCAAGCCGTAACTCGTAGTGAACTACCCGTTTCAGAATGGGATGAAGGTTTTGGCTTGCAAAAATTTAGCCCTTTGACTGATTGGTCAAATGGCGACATCTGGGCATATATTCGTGCTTTTGATGTTCCGTACAATAAATTACATGATCAAGGTGTTGCCAGTATTGGTTGCGCTCCTTGTACTCGAGCGATTACAGCGGGTGAAGATATTCGTGCAGGTCGCTGGTGGTGGGAAAACCCCGAATCGAAAGAATGTGGCTTGCATGTTAAAGCGACAAATTTAGAGAAATAAGATGACTAAAAAACTAACACACTTACAACAGTTAGAAGCTGAAAGTATTCATATTATGCGTGAAGTAGCCGCAGAGTTTGATAATCCTGTAATGCTTTACTCAGTGGGTAAAGACTCAGCCGTAATGTTACATTTGGCAATGAAAGCATTTGCTCCAGGAAAGCCTCCATTTCCTTTACTGCATGTTGATACAACATGGAAGTTTAAAGAGATGATTCAATTTAGAGACCAACAAGTTAAAAACTTAGGCTTGGAATTATTAGTTCATAGTAACCAACAAGGTATTGATGATGGGATCAACCCATTTGATCACGCACGTTATACCGATATTATGAAAACTGATGGTTTGAAACAAGCTTTAGATAAATATGGTTTTGATGCTGCATTTGGTGGTGCTCGTCGTGATGAAGAAAAATCTCGTGCTAAAGAACGAGTGTATTCATTTCGTGATAAAAATCACCGCTGGGATCCTAAACAACAACGTCCAGAGTTGTGGAATATCTACAATAGCAAAGTGAATCAAGGGGAAAGTATTCGTGTCTTTCCTTTATCAAACTGGACAGAGCTTGATATCTGGCAGTATATCCATTTAGAAGGTATTCCAATCGTACCGCTTTACTATGCAGCAGAAAGACCTGTTGTTGAACGCAATGGTTTAAAAATCATGGTTGATGATGAACGTATGCGATTAAACGAAGGCGAAGAGCCTAAAATGGAAAAAGTACGTTTTAGAACATTAGGCTGTTACCCGCTAACAGGCGCAGTAGAATCTAAAGCTGAAACTTTGCCTGAAATTATTCAAGAAATGTTATTAACCACTACATCTGAGCGTCAAGGTCGTGCCATTGATCACGATGAAGCCGGCTCGATGGAGAAGAAAAAACAAGAGGGTTATTTTTAATGACTACAGATAGTTCTTATCAATCAGATAATTTAATCGCAACTGATATTGATGCATATTTAAAGCAACATGAAAACAAAGAGATCTTACGTTTTCTGACATGCGGAAATGTTGATGATGGTAAAAGTACGCTTATTGGTCGCCTGTTATATGATTCAAAAATGATCTATGAAGATCAATTAGATTCTATTACTAAAGACAGTGTGAAGTCAGGAACAACAGGTGAAACGGTTGATCTTGCTTTGCTGGTGGACGGATTACAAGCTGAGCGTGAACAAGGCATCACCATTGATGTGGCTTACCGTTATTTTTCTACTACCAAACGTAAGTTTATTATTGCTGATACACCAGGCCATGAACAATACACACGTAATATGGCAACAGGAGCATCGAACTGCCAATTAGCCGTTATTTTGATTGATGCTCGTTATGGTGTACAAACTCAAACACGTCGTCATAGTTATATTGCATCTTTATTAGGCATTAAACATATTGTTGTTGCCATTAATAAGATGGATATTAAAGATTATAGTGAACAGGTTTTCAACGATATTCGCAAAGAATACAGTGAATTTGCTCGTGAACTAGAAATGGAAGATGTGCACTTTGTACCATTATCAGCTTTAGTCGGTGATAATGTGGTAAATAAGAGTGAAAACATGCCTTGGTATCAAGGTGAAACCCTGATGAACCTATTGGATAATGTTGAAATTTCATCTGATGCTAATGTCGATGATATGCGTTTTCCTGTTCAGTATGTTAATCGCCCTAATTTAGATTTTCGAGGTTATTGTGGCACATTAGCATCAGGTATCTTAAAACCGGGTGATGCCATCACCGTTCTACCTTCCGGTAGTGAGAGTACAGTAAAATCATTAGTAGCCTATGAAGGCTACTTGGAACAAGCTGTCTCAGGTGAAGCGGTTACAGTTACTTTAGATGATGAAATTGATGTTAGTCGTGGAGATATGATTGTTCATCGTGATCACCAGCCTCATGTCACCAATAGCTTTAAAGCAACTGTTGTGTGGATGACTGAGAAGTCATTAGTAGCAGGAAGACAATACAGCTTCAAAGTGGGGGTAACAGAAAGTTCAGGTGTATTAACGGCGATAGATAGTCAAATTGATGTGAATACATTAGCCGAGAATACAGCAACTGAATTACGTCTAAATGAAATTGGTCGCTGTGAATTTTCACTTAACAAGCCGGTTGTATTTGATGCCTATAAACGTAACCAAAATACAGGTGCGTTTATTATTATTGATCGTCTAACTAATGTAACGATTGGTGCAGGAATGATTACAGAAGCTGTTTCTGCTTCGAAATCAATGACTGAGAATCAAGGGCAATTTTCTGAGTTTGAAGTGGAATTGAATACTCTTATTAGAAAGCACTTCCCACATTGGGATGCAAAAGATTTAGCTTCATTACTTAAATAAGCTATTTGGGAGAAGAAAGTTTCTTTGTGTCGCCTTAGGCGACTTATTAACTGAATTTTTCTTCAAACTCTCGCTCGACACTAGCTTAAGCATATGCCCAGTTTGACTGGGCATATGTAAGCGGGTTCAGTTGCTTAGAACGAGTTAGGAGCCATCATCACTAGAATTGATGCTGGCTAAAGCCTGTTGCCAATGTTGGTATTTCTGCTCAAGGCTGAGTGAGGCATGGGCTGGACTGGTAGAAGGTAATCTGACTCGTGCAATATGTGTACGCTGCTCATCTAATGTAGGCAGTATATGGCGGTTAAAGACTTGTTCTGCTTTTGCACCATTAAAAAAGATATGTTTTATATGGGGATGCTGTAGCAAAAATAAATTGAAGTCATTCGTCACCATACTATCGGTGTCGATATTTGTATCTAAGCTTCCTTGTCGCTGACAAGACTGTAGAACATCCCAGACCGCAATACGGTGTCGGATTAATTGCTGGCAGTGTTGCGAGTAATTTAAGGCCTTATCCATCTTAAGTAATTTAGTCATAATGGGCCAAAAGGCATTACGAGGGTGACCATAGTACTGCTGGTGGTCTAGAGATGTTACGCTCGGCATGGAGCCGAGAATGAGGGCCTGAGCTTGATTATCAGCAATGGGAGGGAATCCCAAGCTATGAGGTAATTCTTCTGACATCTTATTGGTAGATTTTACCCTTATGCATCATCCAACCATCTAAATGTTGACCAGCAGGATCATGGTGAGTCCAATGAATAACGCCTCCTTTATCATTCCACTCATATTCCCCATAGACCGTAATATCATCACCTAATTGTAAAGAATCGACTCGTTCCGCTAGATCAATATTATGGGCAATCAGCAGAGTCTGCTCACTTGATAGTTTGATGATGAATTTTTGGTGGCGGCTACCCTGTAAATCATCAGGAAGCAATTTAACAACACGTCCTGATACTTCAATTTGAACATCGTGTTGGCGTTGCTGAATAAGCTGCTCGATGGTTTTGACCGGTTCTCTTGTTGCTGGAGGAGTTATTTGAACAGGAGCAGGCTTGTAATCACTGGCAAAGTAACCTAGCACAATAAAACCAATAATGAGCCAGACACGTTGTATTTGACGAGATTTTTTAGACATAAGAATGTTTTGTTGATGAAATATTCTGACTAGCTTACCTTGAATATATGAACTATTCAAAATCAAGAAAAACGATAAGCTATTATTGTTGTCAGAGATAAAACTGTCATAAATTTAAGAAGCGCTAGCCTATGAAAAAAGATAAAAACCTTGTCGCTCTCTGTAGCAACCGTCGCCAGTTTGTAATGGGAGCATCATCTGTAATTGCTGGTATGGCGTTACCATGGTCTGTTGTTGCTTCTACTCAACGGCAGATAAGCGATATACCTAGACTGCAAGGTAAAGTATTTAATCTTGATATTGGTCACCAGAAAGTTAATTTCACCGGTAAAGATCGCCTAGCCACAACAGTAAATGGTTCACTTCCTGCTCCAACCTTACGCTGGAAACAAGGTGAAACCGTGACTATTAAAGTCACTAATTACTTAGCTGAAGATACTTCTATTCATTGGCATGGCATGATTTTACCGACTGAAATGGATGGAGTGCCCGGTTTAAGCTATGCAGGCATCAAACCGGGTGAGACATTTGAATATCAATTTAAAGTGCAGCAAAGCGGCACGTATTGGTATCACAGTCATTCCGGTTACCAAGAGCAGACGGGATTATATGGTGCTATTGTCATCGAACCAGTTGATGCTGATCCTATTGCCTATGATCGTGATTATGTGGTGATCTTGTCTGACTGGACAGATGAAGATCCTGCTGATGTTTATGCCAAACTTAAAAAGCAAAGCCATTATTACAATATGAAAGAGCGTACCTTTGCAGATGTTTGGTCTGATGTAAAAGAAAAAGGCGTATCTCAAACCTTAAATGACCGAGAAATGTGGAATGAGATGCGAATGTCAGATAGTGATATCTCTGATGTTACTGGCATGACCTATACATTCTTGATGAATGGACAGACACCTGAAAAAGGATGGGCAGGTCTATTTAGCAAAGGAGAAAAGATACGGTTACGGTTTATTAATGCCGCGGCGATGACATTATTTGATGTTCGTATTCCTAGTCTGAAGATGACGGTGGTCGCTGCCGATGGACAAGATGTGGCAGCGGTGACAGTCGATGATTTTCGTATTGGTGTCGCAGAAACCTATGACGTTGTCATTGAACCATCAGCAGATCAAGCTCATACAGTCTTTGCACAAGCAATTGATAGAACAGGTTTTGCATATGGGGTGGTGACTCCTGACCTAAATATGGAGGCTGAGCTACCAGAACTAGACCCCGTGCCAGTGTTAACGATGGCTGATATGGGGATGAATCATAGTGCTATGGCAGGCGAAGGGATGATGGGGCAGTCAGAACACAGTGGCCATCAAATGGATCATTCAATGCATATGAATATGAAAGAGCCATTGCTGATGGGGACAGGCTTAGCGGGTTTTGGCAGTGCGTTAGCGGTTACTCATCAAGCCACAGAGTATGGCCCTCATATTGATATGCGTGCTGAAAACCCACGCTATAAAATAGATGATCCTGGTATTGGACTACGCCATCATCAGCAACGCTATGGACGCAAAGTTCTGACGTATGCAGATTTACATAATCTTTATCCGACAGCAGATCCGCGAGAGCCAAGTCGAGAAATTGAATTGCACCTAACGGGCAATATGATGCGTTATATGTGGTCAATTAATGGCGTCAAATATGATGATGCAGAACCCATTATTCTGCGATATGGAGAGCGAGTGCGTTTTACTTTAATTAACGATACGATGATGAACCATCCCATGCATTTACACGGACTATGGAGTGAATTAGAAACAGGTGATGCGCACAATATTCCACGCAAGCATACGGTGATTGTACAACCTGGCTCGAAGGTAAGTTATTTAGTGTCAGCCGATGCTGTTGGTAGGTGGGCCTATCATTGCCATTTACGTTTCCATATGTTTTCTATGTTTCGTGAAGTGCGGGTGGTGTAATGGATTTTTTGACAATTCCTCTCATCATTTTCAGCGCTGAAAATAATCATAAAACTAGTCAAAACCGATTAACGAAAGTCATTACTATGGCCGTGATTACATTAATTACGGTACTAATGACAACATCTGCCATGGCGATGGGAGAAGATGACCCCTTGTTAACCATGTTAAAAATAGACCAATTAGAAGTGGTGGATAGTGGCGATAAGCAGAATCAAGTATGGAATGGCCAAGCTTGGGTTGGACGAGATTTAAATAAGCTGTGGTTTAAAACCAGCGGCGAACGTGCAGATAATGAAGTCGAAGCTGCTGAAGTGCAGCTACTTTATAGTCAGGCCATTGCGCCGTACTGGGATGCACAAATTGGTTGGCGGCATGATATAAAACCTGAACCTCACCGTGATTGGCTGGTGGTGGGAGTACAAGGTATTGCTCCGTATTTTTTTGAAACAGATATCGCATTATTTGTAGGGGAAGGGGGAATTGTTGGATTAAGAGCAGAGTTGGAGTATGAATTATTACTGACACAAAAATGGATTTTAACACCTGAAGTTGAGCTTAACTTCTTTACTAAAAATGATCGGGAAGTCAGTTTAGGGAGTGGTGTGTCGGAGATTGAATTGGGTTTACGTTTACGCTACGAAATCCGTCGTGAGTTTGCGCCTTATATTGGTATCGAGTGGAGTAAGAAGTTTTCCAATACTGCTGATTTTGCAAAAGATGAAGGGGAGCGAGTGAATGATGTTAACTGGGTTGCAGGTTTTCGTATCTGGTTTTAAGAGCATATTAGTTCTATGTCATAGAAGATAATCAACTATTAATATAGTTATTTATCATTTACGCTTATAAGTGATGCCAGTTATACTATGCAATTCGTTTATTGTTTAGAGATTTTTAATGTATCAGTACGATGAGCATGATCAAGCGATGGTTGATCAGCGGGTAGCACAGTACCGCGATCAAACACGTCGTTTCTTAGCAGGTGATTTGACCGAAGAACAATTCCGACCTTTACGGTTGATGAATGGACTTTATGTACAAATCCACGCTCCTATGTTGCGAGTAGCAATTCCTTACGGTTTAATGTCTTCAAAACAAGTACGTAAAGTGGCTGACATTTCACGTCGTTATGACAAAGGCTATGTACATTTCACAACACGTACAAACTTCCAATTAAACTGGCCAACTTTAGAATCTGTTCCTGATATTTTGGCAGAACTTGCTTCTGTTCAAATGCACGCGATTCAAAGTAGTGGTAACTGTATTCGTAATACGACTTCAGATCAGTTAGCTGGCGTATGTGCTGATGAGATTGAAGATCCACGTCCTTGGTGCGAGATTATTCGTCAATGGTCTACATTCCACCCTGAGTTTGCTTATTTGCCGCGTAAGTTCAAGATTGCCGTTATTGGTAGTCATGAAGATCGTGCAGCAACAAAACTACATGATATTGGCTTACATATTGTCAAAAATCATGAAGGCGAAGTAGGGTTTGAAGTGTTAGTCGGCGGTGGCTTAGGTCGTACTCCTATCGTTGGACAACAAATTAGACCTTTCTTAGAAAAGAAAGATTTATTGTCTTATTTAGAAGCAATCTTACGCGTTTATAACCGATTAGGTCGTCGTGATAATAAGTATAAAGCTCGTATTAAAATTACGGTTCGAGAACATGGCATTAACCATATTCGTGAATTAGTTGAAGCTGAATGGGTGCAGATCCGTGAGCAATTATTACTTGATGATAAAGAAATCGCTCGCGTAACACAGTATTTTACTGAGCCAAATTATGATGCCAGTGCTGCTGCAGATGAAAGTTTTGCAGCACAAGAAGCTGATGATGCTGACTTTGCACGATGGGTTAAACAAAATGTAGTCGATCATAAAGTTGCAGGTTATAAAGTTGCTTACGTTTCTTTAAAAGCACCTGATGTCCCGCCGGGTGATGTCTCAGCCGATCAATTAGATCTTGTTGCTGATTTAGCCGATGAGTTTAGTTTAGGTGAAATACGTTCATCACATAACCAGAATTTATTATTAAGCGATGTTAAGCAAGGCGACCTCTATGCTTTGTGGACACGCTTAAAATCAGAAGGCTTGGCAACGGCTAATATTAATACACTAACGGATATGATTTGTTGCCCAGGTTTAGATTTTTGTGGTCTTGCTAATGCAACGTCAATTCCTTTGGCGAAAGAAATTAATGAACGCTTTTCTGACTTAGATTATTTGTATGACTTAGGTGATATCAAAATTAAGATGTCAGGTTGTATGAACGGTTGTGCACACCAAAGTGTAGGACATATCGGTATTTTAGGTGTCGATAAAAAAGGGGAAGAATGGTATCAGTTTACCCTAGGTGGAAGCTCTGAAGAAGATGCTGAAATTGGTAAACGTTTAGGCCGAGCTATCCCTAAAGATCAGGTTGTGGATACAGTGGCAACATTGATTGATGTATTTAAAGAACTCCGCCATGAAGATGAATTATTCTTAGCGACGGTTCGCCGAGTGGGTGTTACCCCGTTTAAGGAGCGTGTTTATGCAGATAATTAAAGAGCGTCAGATTGTCGAAGATAATTGGCTGCATTTAGATGATGATGCCGAACTAACGACTGGAAATGTATCAGTATCATTAGCTCGCTGGCAGGAACAGCATGAGACATTGAGCAAATATGATGGTCAGCTTGGTCTTCGTTTAACGGGTGAAGACCCTTTAGAAGAAATTGTTCCTGATTTAGCTCAATTCTCACTAATTGTGTTGATATTCCCTGCGTTTACAGATGGTCGCTGTTATTCTTTCGCTCGTCTTTTACGCGATAGATATGACTATACTGGCGAAATTCGAGCTCAAGGCGATATTTTGCATGACCAATTATTTTATATGACACAGTGTGGTATCAACAGCTTTGAGATGGCGAATCCACAAAATATTGCCGATGCACTTCCTGCATTTGATGATTTTAGTGAAAGTTATCAAACAACCGTATTAAAACCAGAGCCGTTATATCGTCGTCGATAACACTGGGGGCTGAATGGCTGTTTATGTGGTGGGAGATGTTCAAGGTTGTTTCGACGAGTTGCGTCGATTAGTTGAACATATAAATTTTAATCCTGAACAAGATGAACTTTGGCTGGCGGGGGACTTGGTTAATAGAGGTCCAAAGTCAGCCGAAGTACTTCGTTTTGCTATGGAACAAGGTTCACAGAGTGTCAAAGTTGTATTAGGTAATCACGATTTACACCTATTGGCGACAGCCGCCGGAGTCAATAAGCATAGCCATAAGATGGATACGATGGAATCTGTCCTAGAAGCTGAAGATAGCGAGGAAATGCTGACATGGTTACGTCATCAACCTTTATTTCATCATGATAAAACCTTAGGTTTTAGTATGGTGCATGCAGGGTTGCCACCGAAGTGGACAATAAAGAAAGCACTAAAACGTGCTCATGAAGTTGAAGAAGTCTTACAAAGCGAGAACTGGCGAGATTTCTTCAAACATATGTATGGCAATAGTCCAAGTAAATGGTCAAGTGATTTAAGCGGTTGGGACAGATTACGTTATATTACGAATTGTTTTACACGCTTACGTTACTGTCATGAGGATGGACGTTTAGCGTTGAAGTTTAAAGGTGATCCTAAAAATAACACCATGGATGAACTACCGTGGTTTGAGATGCCTAAACGCAAGTCACAGGATGATAATATTGTCTTTGGTCATTGGTCTACTCTAGGCACGGGACAATATGGCAATGTATTTTCTACTGATAGTGGCGCAGTCTGGGGTGATAAACTCACCGCGGTGAGAATAGATAAAAAGCCTTATCAGTGGTTCGAAATTGATGCTGATCCGGCTGGACTGCCTCATGCAAAGAATAAATGAATCAAACTGAATGCCCAAATCATAGAGTTAAAAATGTTGAACAGGCAGAGATTCTCTAAAAACAGTACAATACCCTCTTTTATATACTCGGATAGAACAAAATAATGAGCAATATCACAACATTCTCAGGTGACTTTTCAGCTAAAGGAATCAAAGTCGGCATCGTAGCAGGCCGGTTTAATGACTTTATTGTTGATAATTTAATTTCAGGTGCGATTGATTGTTTAGTTCGTCATGGAGCAAGTGAAAGTGATATTGAATTAGCACGTGTTCCGGGTGCTGTTGAGATTCCATTAGCTGTTCAACGTATGGGCCGCACAGGTAAATACGATGCAATTATTGCACTAGGAGCGGTTATTCGCGGTGGTACACCACACTTTGATTTCGTCGCTGGTGAATGTTCTAAAGGTTTAGGTCAACTCACTCTTCAACTTGATATCCCTGTTTCATTTGGTGTCTTGACTGTTGATACTATTGAGCAAGCTATTGAACGTGCTGGCACCAAAGCAGGTAATAAAGGTGCTGAAGCTGCAATGGGTACGATTGAAATGGTGAATGTTTTACGTCAAATTGAAGGTGCTAAATAGTGGCAAAAGTATTACCTCGCTCACATTCACGTGCAGCAGCAGTGCAAGCACTTTATCAGACTTTAGTCAGTGGACAAGAGTCAGCTAAAGATTCACTTGATTTTGTTACCGCTGAAAATTCAGACAAAATGGATACAAAATATTTCACCACACTAGTAGAAGGTGTTGCGAAAGAAATTGATAACCTTGATTCTGAATTAGCCTATGCCGTTGACCGTAATTTAGCTGACATTGATCCTGTTGAAAGTTCAGTTTTAAGATTAGCTGTTTATGAGTTTATGCACCGTCCAGAAGTCCCATACCGTGTAGTATTAAATGAAGCAGTAGAATTAGCTAAATCATTTGGTGGTGAAAAAGGCCATAAATATGTTAATGGTGTGTTAGATAAAATGGGCTCTAAATTACGTTCGGCTGAATATAAAGAATCAAAGGCAAGACGTAAAAAATCGTAGTGAGTGTGAGCTATGTCAGCACCATCTGAATTTTCAATAATTCAACAGTATTTCCAGAACTTAACGACGTCTTCACGTGATGATGTTCTATTAGCTATTGGCGATGACTGTGCCTTATTACAATGCCCTGCCGGACAGAGTCTCGCTGTCTCAATTGATACCTTAGTTGAAGGTGTTCATTTCTTTGCCGATGTCGATGCCAAAAGTCTAGGTCATAAAAGTCTTGCCGTGGGGTTAAGCGATCTTGCTGCAATGGGCGCTCGCCCTGCTTGGTTTACCTTAGCACTAAGCTTACCTGAAATAAATGAACCTTGGTTAGCAGGGTTTTCTCAGGGTTTAGCTGAACTGGCAACGGAACATGATATTCAGTTAGTTGGGGGAGATACGACGCGTGGCCCACTGACTATCAGTATCCAAGTTCATGGTTTTGTGCAAGCAGAAAATGCCTTAAAACGTAGCGGAGCAAGAGCTGGAGATAAAGTGTATGTCACTGGCACACTAGGTGATGCTGGCGCAGCCCTGCAATTACAGTTAGGAAAATTGACTAATAACCATTTAACGGCTGATGATTGTCACCATTTCCAACAACGACTAGAGCAACCCATTCCACGAGTTGCAATAGGCCAAACTCTTATTGGTCTAGCCTCTTCTGCTATTGATATCTCTGATGGGGTATTAGCTGATTTAGGTCATATCTTAGAGCAAAGCCAAGTAGGTGCTTGCCTAGATTTGGCAACATTACCTTTATCTCCAATGCTAGAAAAAATGAATAGAATAGATGCCGAGGTTCTAGCACTACAGTCTGGGGATGACTACGAACTGTGCTTTACCGTACCAGCCGAATTGACTGCTCAAGTAGAGGAGATCTTAGGTGATTTATGTTCTCAGATTGGCGTGATTACGCAAGAGCAAGGTATCAGCATCATTAATGGGCAAGCCCAATTAAGTCAGATAACAGGAAAAGGCTATGACCACTTCAAATAAAATAAATTTTTCAGAATTAATAAAACGACCTGTTTGCTTTCTGGGCCTAGGGTTCGGTTCAGGTTTAGCCCCTAAAGCCCCAGGCACATTTGGCACACTAGCCGCTATTCCACTATATTATCTCATGAGTGACTTAAATCTAGCATGGTACCTTGCTATTATTGTCCTTGGCTTTATTGCGGGTGTATGGATTTGTCAGAAATCAGCACAGTGGATAGGAGGAGAGGATCCTTCAGCAGTTGTCTGGGATGAAATTATCGGTTATCTCATCACTATGATTGCCGCTCCTGCAGGCTGGCAATGGCTTGTACTGGGTTTTGTTTTATTCCGTTTTTTCGATATTTTAAAGCCGTGGCCTATCAGTCTTGCCGATAGAGGCCTGCATGGTGGTTTTGGAATTATGGTGGATGATGTGATAGCTGGTGTTTTTGCATGGATATGTCTGCAATGGATCTATTATGTCTTTCCTACTATTAGTTGGTAAATGACTCCACAACGGAAAATAATCCATGTTGATATGGATGCTTTTTTTGCCTCCGTTGAACAGCGTGATAATCCACAATATAAAGGAAAACCTCTGATTGTAGGCGGTCAGCCCAACAGTCGCGGAGTGGTTGCAGCCTGTAGTTATGAAGCGCGTCAATTTGGGATTCATTCTGCAATGTCATGTTCACAAGCCTATCGACGCTGCCCGCAGGCCCTGTTTGTTGCCCCTCGTTTTGAAGCCTATAAAGCCGTTTCTGAGAAAATACGTGAAATATTCTGGCGCTATGCCTCAGAAGTTGAACCGCTATCACTAGACGAAGCTTATCTCGATGTAACTTATACGGCGGACTATGATGGCTCTGCCACACGTATTGCACAGGCGATTAAACGCGATATCCTAGCGGAGACAAATTTAATTGCTTCAGCAGGGGTGTCATATAATAAATTCCTAGCTAAAGTGGCTTCTGATATGGATAAACCTGATGGTTTGACTATTATTAAGCCTGAACAGGGAGCTGATTTTGTTGCCCAATTGGCGGTAGGAAAATTCCATGGAATAGGACCGGCCACTGAGGCAAAAATGAAACAGATCGGAATTGAAATTGGGCAAGATCTTCGTCAGTGGAGTGAAGGTGAGCTGATTAAACAATTTGGTAAATCAGGCCGTTATTATTATTCGATTGTCAGGGGTATAGATCATCGCCCCGTGCGTAGTAAACGGATTAGAAAGTCATTGGGTAAGGAAACTACGTTTGCAGAAGACAGTCGCGATGTTAGCGAATGTTTACTGCAATTAGAGCATTTGGCTGAGCGTGTATTTCAACGACTTGAACAAGAACAGTTTTTAGCGACATCAGTGACGGTAAAAGTGAAATATGCCAATTTTGAGCAAGTGACTCGTTGCCAGACATCAAGCCAAGTCATTACAAGTGTAGCGATGATGAAGGCAATGTTACCCGAGTTATTAGGCCGGACAGAAGCAGGAGAAAAAGCAGTACGCTTAGTGGGAGTGACAGCAGGAGGATTTATAGGTAAAGCCCAAGTCACTGATGAGAGTCAGCAACTTGAACTTTTACCTGAAGAGGCACTTTGAAACTTAAAGTGTTTCACCAAAGTTTTCTTCATAACGCTTCGCAAACTCATCCATGGTGAAACTATGGTTTTGAGTGCCATGCTGTTCGATTTTAATCGCACCTAATAAAGAAGCTATCCGTCCTGTCACTTCCCATGATTTTCCATGCATGAGCCCATGCATAATTCCAGCACGGTATGAATCGCCACAACCGGTCGGGTCAGCTAACTGTGCTGCTTTAGCACAAGGGATATCGATACGCTTTCCAGCAGTATAGATTTGAGAGCCTTCGCCTCCACGAGTAATAATTAATGCTTCAACATGTTCAGCAATTTCAGCAGGTGATAAGCCAGTACGATCTTCAAATAACTGTGCTTCATAATCATTCAGGGCAATATAAGTAGCTTGCTTAGCAAAGCGTAATAAATCATCGCCATCAAACATGGGTAGACCTTGACCTGGATCAAAAATAAATGGAATACCTGCTTCATGTAATTGTTGTGCGTGTTGGATCATGCCATCACGACCATCAGGAGCGACAATAGCAATGCTAATATCTTTGGCTTCACTGATTAATGTTTCATGAGATAAGTTCATCGCACCAGGGTGGAAAGCAGTGATCTGGTTATCATCCATATCAGTAGTGATAAACGCTTGGGCAGTATAACTACCTGTTTTAACATGAACATGACGACGGTTAATATGATGTTTATCCATCCATGTTGCATAGCTAGCAAAGTCACTGCCGACGGTGCCCATTGGAATAGGATCATTGCCTAATAATTTTAAGTTATAAGCGATATTACCTGCACAACCACCAAATTCACGGCGTAATTCTGGCACAAGGAAAGCCACATTTAACATATGTACTTTGTCAGGCAGAATGTGATTTTTAAATTGATCAGGGAAAACCATAATAGTGTCGTAGGCAAAAGAGCCACAGATTAAAGCTGACATAAAACTATCCTTTTGTATTTAACTGGGTTGTGTTGGCTGATATTGAAAGTTTACCATCAATGAAATTTTGTAAATGATGGCCTACAATTTCATATCGCCAGCCTTGTAATAACGCTAAATCTTTTTCTCCGGCAACCATTGCTTCAACGTCTTTACGAGATGCAACAGCAACGGGTGAGATTGATTGTTCATCACAGAATTTTCTTAATAATGCCATCAGGGCATCGACAATCGCATTTTGTTGTTGAGAGAGGGGCTGTGTTTTCTTCAATACAGGCCATTGCTCTTTAGGCAATGCTTTAGCCTGTTTGATTTCAGTGAGTAGGGTTTCACCAAAGCGTTTAATAGTATTGTCTTCTAGACTTCTCACCATACTGAACTTATCAAGTGATTCAGGTGCTAACTTAGATAAATCAAGTAAGACATCATCTTTTAAAATCCAACGACGTGGGCGATTAGATTTTATTGCTCGTTGTTCACGCCATGCAGCTAGTCGTTGTAGAATTGCTAATTGAATACCTTTTAAGCGACCAAAACCTTTTACTTTACGCCATGCATGATCAGGGTTGATAAGATAAGTATCAGTACTGGTTAAAGTGGCAAAATCATCGGCAAGCCAGTGAGTACGTTGCTTCTCTTTTAACTGTTGATTGAGCATTTTATAGACATCACGTAAATAACGAACATCATCAGCGGCATAAGCGATTTGGGCAGGATCAAGTGGACGTTTTGTCCAGTCAGTACGTGAGTGTGCTTTATCTAGTGTGACACTGAGACAGTGCTGAACGAGGTTTCCATAGCCAATTTGTTCTCCATAGCCTAATACTGTCGCAGCAATCTGTGTATCAAATACATTGCTAGGTAATGACCCTTTGAGCATATAAAATAATTCAAGATCTTGGCGTGCAGCATGAAAGACTACTGTTATGTCAGGCTTGTACAATAGATTGAGAAAGGGGGTTAAATCAGAGAGTACCAGAGGATCGATGCAGGCAATATAATCCTCTGTTGCGACTTGGATCAGGCAAAGTTGTGGAGAATACGTTTTCTCACGTAAGAATTCAGTATCTACTGTCAACCACGTTGTATCAGCTATTTTCTGACAAAATTCAATCAGGTCTTCAGGTTTATCTATATATTCAACAGTCATTTTGGAGTGTGCTTTGTGGGATCATTAAGAGGGATAGTATAACGAGTTTAGTGTGATGACAGTTGAGCAAGTTTCGTTTCAATATCATTGAGCTCAAAAGGCCAGCCTATTTCGCTTTCATCACTAAACTTTACGACAGGAATGCGAATGCCATAACGTTCAACCAGCTCATCATCATCACCTATCTCAGTATGAATAATATCTAAGGTGCCATGAGATGTACTGGCTTGTAATACTTCAGCAGCGATATCACATAAATGACAGCCTGCCGTGGTGTAAAGAATAACGTGCATTATTTCGAAGTATTCATTGTTCAAGGAGTCGAGGCATCAGCTCAACAAAGTTACAGGGACGATGGCGCGCATCAAATTGCTCTTTAAGGATCTCATCCCATGCTGTTTTGCAGGCTCCTGTAGAACCAGGCAGACAAAAAATAAAAGTTCCATTGGCAGTGCCACCAATAGCGCGTGACTGAATCGTAGAAGTACGAATATCTTGAAATGAGATTTGGCGAAACAGTTCGCCAAAACCTTCGATTTCTTTATCCAGTAACACTTTGACTGCTTCTGGAGTGCCATCGCGTCCAGTTAAACCTGTACCGCCAGTTGTTAATACTGCTTGTACATCTGGATCGGCAATCCACTGCGAGATAACTGCGCGAATTTTATAGATGTCATCAGGGACTATTTGCTGTGCAGCTAATTGATGACCGGCATCTAAAACGCGTTCTTTTAGGACTTTTCCTGAGGTATCGTTGTCTGAAGTGCGTGTGTCAGAAATGGTTAGCAGTGCAATATTGACGGGGATAAATTCTTTTTCCATAGTAAATCTCAATTTAATGAATTGTTTGGCAGTATAATAACGTTCATGGACATGAGCTTCAATGACATAACTCAAAGAATAGTGACAGGAGATCAAAATGAAAAAAATTGTATTAGTTGCCGCGATGACAACATTAATCACTGCCTGTGCAACAGATGATCCAAATCAAAAGGCTAAACTAGGCGCAGCAGTTGGTGCTGTAGTCGGTGCCGTTGTTGGGCATTCAATTGAAAATGATAAAAGTGGCGTCTTGATTGGTGCTGCGGTAGGGGCTGCTGCGGGTGGTGGAATAGGCTACTATATGGATAATCAGCAGAAAGAGATGGAAGAAGCGTTAGCGGCTGAACAAGCGCAACATGATATTGAGGTTCAGCGGCTCAAAGATGAAACCTTGAAGATTGATATTTCGAGTGAGATTTCATTTGATTTTGGTAGTGCCTCATTAAAATCTGCTTTTATGCCAACCTTACAAAAAGTGGCTGATATTTTGTATCGTTATCCACGCACTATTATTCATGTTGTCGGACATACTGATAGTGTGGGATCAGAGAGCTATAATATGCAGCTTTCTCGAGAACGAGCACAGTCAGTTGTGGATTATTTCATCCAACAAAGTATTGCTTCTGATCGCCTAGTCACCAGTGGACGAGGTGAAGCCGAGCCAAGAGAAACCAATGAGACCGAAGCAGGTCGCCAATTAAATCGTCGAGTAGAAATATATGTCAAACCCATCATCGAAGGACAAGAATCAGAAGCATACCAAACGCCGCAGGGTTCACAAATCTGAGGTAAAGCCAGCAATAAGCAATGATCTCGTTTACGGTTTGCATGCGATTCAAGCTGCTCTTGATGTTAAGAATACGCGAGTTTTAGAGGTTTGGTTATCTGATGAACGAGATGACTCACGTATTGAAGATATCGTCTCTTCAGCACGGAAACATGATATCAAGCCCCATAGAGTTGATCGAGAGCAATTAGATGAAATGGCACCTGATGCACGTCATCAAGGTGGAATTGCAAAATGTAAACCACTGGGTAATTTAGATGAAGAAGATTTATTTAAATTAATTGATGGTTTAGATGAGCCTGCTTTCTTATTGATTTTAGATTGTGTGCAAGATCCTCATAATTTAGGGGCTTGTATGAGAAGTGCTGAAGCTGCCGGTGCTCATGCTGTGATTGCACCTAAAGATCGCGCTTCTGCTTTAACGAGCACAGCATTGAAAGTTTCAAGCGGTGCAGCTGAACGATTACCCTTTATACAAGTAACTAATTTAGCGCGAGTTTTGCGCGAATTACAGCAAAATGGTGTGTGGATTGTCGGGACATCTGGAGACTGCGAAACAACACTTTTTGAGGCTGATCTAAAAGGTCCTTTAGCTGTTGTTCTAGGTGCAGAAGGAAAGGGGATCCGCAGGCTGACACGTGAAAACTGTGATCAGGTGATGTTTATTCCGATGCAGGGTGGTGCTGAAAGTTTGAATGTATCCGTTGCTGCTGGTGTCTGTTTATTTGAAGCATCAAGACAACGGCGCTTGTGATCAAGCGCTGAAATAACGTAAAATACTCGATTGCCTTGGACTTTAAGTTCCGGCAAAACTCCTTGCCTCAAGCAACATAATTGTTTGGGGCTGTATAAACCGTGAGGAGCTCAAATGAGACATTACGAAATTGTGTTTTTGGTCCACCCTGACCAAAGCGAGCAAGTGCCTGCAATGATTGAAAAATATCAGCAGACCTTCACTAGTAACGGTGGCAGTGTTCATCGTCTAGAAGATTGGGGCCGTCGTCAATTGGCATACCCGATCAACAAAATCCACAAAGCACACTACATCTTAATGAACGTCGAATGTGGCGTTGAAGAATTAAATGAAGTGACAACTGCTTTCCGTTTCAATGATGCTGTTTTACGTAACTTAGTTGTTACGTGTGATGCAGCAATCACTGAACCTTCACCAATGATGCGCAAAGACGATGATGAAAAACCTCGTCGTCGCGAAGACTAAGGAGCAATAACATGGCACGTTTTTTCAGACGTAGAAAATTTTGTCGCTTCACATCAGAAGGTGTAAAGCAAATTGATTATAAAGATGTAACATTGTTAAAAAATTACATCACAGAAACAGGAAAAATTGTTCCTAGCCGTATCACAGGTACTAAAGCGCGTTACCAACGTCAGCTTGCTACATGTGTAAAACGTGCGCGTTTCTTGGCGTTGATCCCTTATTGCGATATGCATAAATAAGGATGATGTTGCATTTCAAAACATCAAACCAAAATAAGGTGTAACTAGTATGCTGCGAAGTATTGCAGTGTTTTCAATGCAAGGCAGATGGCAAGCAGCCATCGCAATTACATTGTTATCTCTTACATCATTAATGTTACCGCCACTTAGCTATTTAGCAAGTGGAGTAATAGCGCTCACTACATTACGTATGGGGCCAAAAGAAGGAGCAAAAATTGTTGCTGCAACCTTGTTAATATTTACATTATTAGCCGGGTTAATGTTAGAACGATTTTATATCTCTGGATTGTTTTTGTTATCAAGCTGGTTACCTATTTTGGGTATTAGCTTGGCTTTAGGTTATACCCGGTCATTGGCTGCAGCGTTATTGTCAGCAGGTGGATTGGGCATAGTGCTTGTTTTAGGTACTCATTTAGTAGTAGCTGATCCCGCATTATGGTGGCATGACATGATTGAGCCATTTATGGCAACGTTTACTGAGGAGCCAAGTTGGCAGCTTAATGAAGCGGATACTCAATCATTAATAGTCAGTCTTTCAGAAATGATGACAGGCTTAATGGCTGCAGGGTTTAGTATTAATATCATCTTGGGCCTATTAATAGGTCGAGCATGGCAAGCTAAGCTGTATAACGAAGGTGGTTTTGCGAGTGAGTTTTATCAATTAACACTAGGACGAAGAGCTGCAATATTAACTATTGTAGTGATGATACTAGCCGTTTCTCCCCTAGGAGATTCATTGCCAGTATTGAGAGATTGTTTACCTGTGATGTTGATAGTGTTTACTTTACAAGGATTGTCTGTTGTTCATTCAATAGTCAATAGCCGACAAAAACATAGATTTTGGTTGGTAGCTGTTTATGTGCTACTAATTGTGATGATGCCACAGATGTTGGTATTACTTGCAATGACAGGTGTTTTGGAACAATGGTTTAATTTTCGTCAACTTTCATATGAAAGAGACGAGTGACTTTAAGAGCAGTTTTAAACTGCGAATGAGGGTAGAACAATGCAAGTAATTTTGCTAGAAAAAATGCAGAAGCTTGGTAATCTTGGCGATGAAGTAGCTGTTAAAGCTGGTTTTGGCCGTAATTTCCTAGTACCAAACGGTAAAGCGTTACCTGCAAACAACCGTAATCGTGAAGTGTTTGAATCACGTCGTGCAGAACTTGAAGCAGCAGCGGCTAAATTGCATGATGAAGCTGAACAGCGTAAAACAAAACTTGTTGCAGCTGGTGATGTAAATATCATGGCTAATGCTGGTATTGAAGGTAAGTTGTTTGGTTCAATCGGTGCAGCAGATATTGTTGATTCATTGAATGCAGCAGGTGCTGATATTGCACGTAATGAAGTACGTCTTCCTGAAGGCCCATTACGTCATACTGGTGAATTCGTTATTGATATCCAATTACATTCAGATGTTATTGTTGCGGTTAACGTAAACATTACTTCAGAAGCGCAATTGGCTGCATTAGCTGAAGCTGAGCAAGCTGAAAAAGCAAAAGCAAAAGCGTTAGAAGAAGCTGAAGCGATTGCTAAAGAGCAAGACGACGCTTAAAAAATGAATTGAATGAGATCGCATATTGTTGCGATCTCATTTATTCTATATGAGAAAAATGAATGGCCACATCCGTGGTTATTTTTGTTTGTAGTACTCGGAAATAAAGATTAATATTCGCCTATAATCTGATAGCGCAGAATTTAATTTAAATGTTTCTCTAAACTTTATAGGGTGCCTGTAGTGGAAGACGAATTATCATATCCTGAGTCCTATACTGATAATGCTACTGAGGCATTGAAAATCCCCCCTCATTCAATTGAAGCTGAGCAATCTGTTCTTGGCGGCCTGATGTTAGATAATAGCAGTTGGGACAAGATAGCTGATCTGCTTGTTGAAGATGACTTTTATCGTCGTGATCATCGCTTAATTTTCCAGGGTATTGCTGAATTATTTGAGAAATCCATCCCTGTTGATGTTATTACGCTTGCTGAATATCACGATAAACGTGGTGAGCTTAATGATGTGGGTGAGCTAGCCTATTTGGGTATGTTGGCACGTAACACGCCAAGTGCAGCGAATATTGCCGCTTATGCGAACATTGTGCGTGAACGTTCTGTTTTACGACAACTGATTACCGTAGGAACAACGATTTCAGGTGTCGCCTTTAACCCAGAAGGACGTGATAGTACCTCCATCTTAGATGATGCTGAAAAACAAGTATTTGAAATTGCCGAAAAAGGTGCCAAGCGCAGAGGCGGCTTCGTTAAGGTAAAAGAAGTGTTGGGTAAGGTTGTTGACCGAATCGACACAATGTTCGAATTGGATAATCCCGTCACCGGTTTATCTACAGGCTTTACTGATTTTGATACCGAAACATCAGGTTTGCAGCCTGCTGACTTAGTAATTGTTGCAGGGCGGCCCTCAATGGGTAAGACCACCTTTGCGATGAATTTAGCCGAAAACGCAGCGATTAAAAGTAATGAGCCTGTCGCGGTATTTAGTATGGAGATGCCAGCAGATTCATTAGCGATGAGGATGCTATCGTCATTAGGTCAAATTGATCAAAGTCGTTTACGTAGTGGACGTTTGAATGATGATGATTGGCCACGCTTAACATCTGCCATCGCTATATTGAATGAAGCCCCACTCTTTATTGATGACACGCCAGCTTTAACGGTAACGGAATTACGAGCTCGTGCAAGAAGATTGAAACGTGAGCATGGTTTAAGCCTGATTGTGATTGATTATATTCAGCTGATGCAGGGTAGTGGTAAGAGTTCTGAAAATAGAGCGACGGAGATTTCAGAGATTTCACGATCATTAAAGGCATTAGGTAAAGAGCTTGATGTTCCTGTTATTGCTTTATCACAGTTAAACCGTAGTCTTGAGCAACGTCCCAATAAACGACCTGTCATGTCAGATTTACGTGAATCAGGAGCGATTGAGCAGGATGCGGATTTAATCGTATTTATCTATCGAGATGAAGTCTATAACGAAGACTCACCAGATAAGGGCAAGGCTGAGATTATTATAGCTAAACAACGTAATGGTCCTATCGGTACGGTTGCCTTGACCTTCCAAGGCAAATACACACGTTTTGAGAATTTTGCATACAATAATTATGATGATGACTATGGCGTGAGTGATGGCTATACGGCTCCTCCAGCAGCAGGATTTGGCGGCGGAGAGTAGCGGTGCACACATACCCCGTAGCTAAGATTAATTTAGCAGCTGCTCAAAGCAACCTTGCTCGTGTTAAACAGCTTGCACCTGAAAGTCAGATTATTGCCGTTATTAAAGCGAATGCTTATGGTCATGGAGCGATTGAGCTTGCCCAAGCACTCTCTGCAAGTGATGCCTTTGCAGTTGCTAGATTATCTGAGGCTCTAGCCTTACGAGAAGCAGCTAACCATCATCCAATAGTGGTGTTAGAAGGCGTGCATTCAGCAGAAGACCTTGAGCTGGCTACGCAACATAATTTATCGTTAGTGTTTCATCATCAGTCTCAACTCGAATTACTTCAAGCCTCCCAACTATCTAAACCTCTAGCGTTTTCTTGGTTAATGCTCGAAACAGGCATGCATCGTTTGGGCTTAACGACGGCACATGCTCAACAAGCACTAACGTTATTTACACCAGGCTCTGTAGGTGTGATGAGTCATTTTGCTAATGCAGATGAGCGAGATGACTCTAGAAATACACAGCAATTAGAGAAGACGCATAACTTTGCTTTGGCGAATAATTTAACGAGTAGTATGGCTAATTCAGCAGCCATTTTATCTATTAGTGCAAGCCATGCTGACTGGGTTCGTCCTGGGCTAATGTTATATGGGATCTCTCCTTTTTCCGAGACAACAGCTAAAGATTTGAAGCTAAAACCAGTGATGACACTCTCATCGAAATTGATTGCAGTTCAACAATTACAGGCCGGTGATCAAGTGGGTTATGGTGGTGACTGGATTGCACAAGAATCACTGAGAATAGGTATTGTCAGTATCGGTTATGGTGATGGTTATAGTCGTCATTTATCAAATATAGGCACGGTATTAATTAATGGACTGTTGGCAACAGTAGTCGGCCGAGTTTCAATGGATATGATCGCAATAGACTTAAGCAACAACGTGGACAGTGCTATTGGAGATGAGGTCATTCTTTGGGGAGATCCTCGTTTACCTGTAGAACATATAGCGGAACAAGCAGGCACTATTGCTTATGAATTAGTTTGTCAGCTGACTGATAGAGTCGTAAGGGAATATCACTATGGCGAAAGCTAAACGGAATTATCGTTGTAACGAGTGTGGTGCTCAAACACCACAATGGGCTGGGCAATGTAGTGAATGTGGTGAGTGGAATAGCTTACAAGAAGAAATTGCCAGTACAACAACAGCAACGAGTCAAGCTGTTATAGCTAAACACAGCGGTTATGCTGGTGAACAACAAAGTGAAGTTCAATCATTAAGTAAGGTGACATCTGAACAAGCTATTAGATGGACAACAGGTTTAACAGAGTTAGATCGCGTATTGGGTGGTGGTTTGGTCACCGGTTCAGTGGTATTGATTGGTGGCGATCCTGGAATTGGTAAATCGACATTATTATTACAATCTATGGCTGAAATGGCTCAGGCGAGCGGTTTTAACCCCTTATATATCAGTGGTGAAGAATCATTACAGCAAATACGCTTACGTGCCGAACGCTTAGAGTTAGAGCAATCACCTGTTGATTTATTAGCTGAAACCCATGTAGAGAAGATTATCTCTGTTGCGCATGCTCGCAAACCACAAGTGATTGTGATTGACTCTATTCAAACAGTGTTTACCGAGCTATTACAATCAGCGCCGGGATCTGTTGCTCAAGTACGTGAAAGTGCAGCCCAATTAGTTAGGTTTGCAAAATCTAGTGGCACGACCTTGATCTTAGTAGGTCATGTGACAAAGCAGGGTGCCTTAGCTGGTCCTCGCGTATTAGAACATATGGTCGACTCGGTACTGTATTTTGAAGGTGATACATCAACACGCTTTAGAATTCTAAGAGCTGTGAAAAATCGTTTTGGTGCGGTAAATGAACTGGGTGTGTTTGGAATGACGGAGCTGGGACTGAAAGAAGTCAGCAATCCTTCTGCCATCTTTTTATCACGCGGTGAAACCTCTTTAGCTGGTAGTGTTGTTACCGTTATCCGTGAGGGTAGTCGACCGATGTTAGTTGAGGTTCAGGCCTTAGTTGATGACAGTCCTTTGGGTAATCCTCGTCGTGTATCAGTAGGTTTAGATCAAAACCGTTTATCAATGTTATTAGCTATATTACATCGTCACGGTGGTATTAGCTGCAATGATCAAGATGTATTTATAAATGTAGTTGGTGGTGTGAAGCTCAGTGAAACTGGGGCTGATCTTGCTGTTCTATCAGCGGTATTATCCAGCTTAAGAAATAAGTCGATACCACGAGACTGTATTTTATTTGGTGAAGTAGGCTTAACAGGTGAAATTAGACCCGTTCAGGCAGGTGAAGAGCGAATTCGTGACGCCCAGAAACATGGTTTTAGCTATGCCATTGTTCCTGCTGCCAATGCCCCGAGAAAGGCTATTAAGGGGATTAAAGTTGTTGCGGTGAGACATTTATCAGAAGCAATTGATGCCTTAATGAACGTCGAAAAATAAAACTAATGGATCAGTGCTGATAGTTCACGACTCAATAGACCTTCATCACCTAAATTAAGCTCGACTAGACGTTTAAGGTGGGTGATGCTGTCTAAATCAATATGGACACAGCTAAAGCCTATTGAAGCGGGACTGACGTGTGCTACAGTAGCTTCCATTTTAATCACGAGCTGACCATTTTCAAGCAATAGGTCAATCAGGTATTCATCATTCATCTCACCTTGCCAGCCTTCAGGTTTGTTAACCAAGACACCATTTAAAGAGATATCTATAACGTGGCAGTTTAGATGCAATTCACCTTGTTTAGCATTAAGGTGAGCTGAAGAATCAAAGGGGATACGACTAAAATGACGATGTTCTTCGTCGGGATATTGAGTTGACATATATACTCTCCACTGAGGAATAATTTAATATTAACATTGATTAACAACAAAGGAGTAGTCAATGCTGTGGATTAAGGCATTTCATATTATTTCAATGGTGACATGGTTCGCCGCGTTATTTTATTTACCGCGCTTATTCGTTTATCACGCAATGAGTGATGATGCGATCAGTAATGAACGTTTTAAAGTCATGGAGCGAAAACTATATCGGGGTATTATGACGCCGAGTGCTGTTTCTACCCTGATTTTTGGTGGATGGTTGTTAAGTTATTATAGTTTTGAACAACTAGCGCTTATGGTTTGGTTACAGGTAAAACTTATATTAGTTTTATTACTGTTTATCTATCATGGCTATTGTGGTCGTCTAGTAAAACAATTTAGAGATAATGCCAATATGCGTTCACACGTATTTTATCGTTGGTTTAATGAATTACCGGTATTCGTTTTAGTGGCTGTTATTATTTTAGCAGTGGTTAAGCCATTTTAAGTTGCTCCTACTCACCCATTTAAAGCGGTGAGTAGGTCACTCAAGATTAGTCTATATATTCAAAGATCTTAATAACACGTTGAACACCTGCTGATTGAGATACAACAGTAATCGCGGCATTCGCTTCGGCATGGGTCACTACACCCATCAGATAAACCACTCCATTTTCTGTAACAACCTTAATGTAAAAAGGATCAATATTGCCATCAGTGGTTAATTTAGATTTAATTTTAGTGGTGAGCCATGTGTCACTACTGCGAGAAGGTAATGAACTTGGTGCGGCAATGGTCAGTTCGTTATGAATACGACGGACCTTATTAATGGCTTTTAACTCTGCTGTGACTTGTTGTTTCAATGACTCAGTTAACGTCTCACCGGTGATAAGTACGATGCCATTGTAACTAGTCACATTAATGTGGCTTTGGTCATAAATCTCTTTATTAAAGAATAAAGCCGAAGCTGCTTTAAATTCAATCCCCTGATCATCGATAATAGCCCCAGTAGAGCGACGATCATGGTGAACTGAGACACCCGTTGCTCCGGTAACAACAGCTGTCGCACAACCTTGTAATAATGTGATTGCTATTAATAGTAAGAAAAGTGATTTTAGTTTTAGCATAAGGAATTCCTAAACATTTTAGTGTGCGTATTATCGCGGGTTTGAAAGGCTTTGACCATACTGAAAGGATTTAATTGCATTTTTATTAATTGAGTTGGAATGCATCTTTTATCCATTCAATATTAGGGCGGTTATGATTAGGTGTAATGGCAACCACATCAAATCGATAAGATAAAAAAGAATGATCACATTGAGATAAATAGTGTTCCGCAGTGAGAATTATTTTTTGCTGTTTTCGATAATTAACACTTTCTAATGCACTACCAAATTGGGCTGATTTTCGATAACGCACTTCAATAAAAACTAAGCTGTCACCTTCTTGCATAATTAAATCAATTTCACCCCGTTTGCAGTGATAGTTTTTACAAATAAGTGAGAGAGACTGTTGCTGCAAATAATCACAGGCTAGCTGTTCTGCTTGCTCACCCCGATTATTCATTTTTTCCTGTAACAGGAAGAGCCGTTAAGACTCCTTGTGTAAAGACGCCCCAGCGTGTTTTACGCTGAACATGTTTAGCTTCGTTGATGGATAGATCGCCAGTGGCACCTGAAAAGATGAAGTCAGGTGAACGGCTTAAACGATTTAGTTCAGGGATAAGACGATAGGCATCTGCACCTAGAGCATACAGACGAATAACACTATTAAAATGCTCTGGACGTTGTTGCTTTAAGGCACTATAAACGGGGTCATTGATAGACTCTTCAGCAAAGATCCATGGGATATCAGTGATCAGTAATTTGTTTAAATCAATATCTTGTTGGCTATCTTCTCGGCCACTGAAAGCTTGAGAAGTGGCAATAATAGGGACGGTACCTGAACGATGAAACTTAAGTTGAGGGACAAGTTGTCGTGCTTTTAATGGTTTGGCCGCTATAAATACAAAATCAATATCCTGTCTTCTGCGAGGCTCAAACTCAAGAGAAGTCCCTAAAGACTGTTTTAGTGAGTGATACCGTTGTGTACTTGTTTCAAGACCTAAGATAGGTTTGATAACCGCTGAAAAATCATTCTGACTACTGTCATACTTGCCGTGATTCAGCAGCACACCACCATTTTCTAACCATTGATCGTTAAAGGCTTGTGATACACGTTCACCCCAATTATTAGTTGGCGAGAGCACCACTGTGCGTTCATAACCTTGTTCAGCAGCATAATTAGCAATAGCAACAGCATCATCTTCCGGCGCTAAACCAAATTGAAAGAATGTATCAAGTTCTAACTCAGTAGATAATCTATTCAGGGCTAGGACAGGGACCGTTAAGTTGGCACTAGTTGCAAGGGTTTCGACCGACTCTTTTGCTAATGGTCCAATGACAATACTGGCATGATTATTTATAGCGTGTTGGTATTGTTGTAATACATTATTGGCTTCAGAACTAACAGGGTAAAAATGTAGTTCAGCACTGGACTTGGCCTGAAAGTGAGCAGTGATTATTCCCTGTTTAATGGCATTCGCCGCAGTTTTATAAGGCCCCGTTTCAGGTAATAAAATAGCAATATGCTTTAACTCTTTAGGCAGCGTTGTTCCTGCTTTTAGATTGTCTGAATACAATGCAGGATCAGCGGGATGATTAGGGTAATCACGCTTCCAATTATCAAGAGCAACAATCAGCGTCTCAAGATTTTCTTGGTAACTCTGAATAATATAGGCTAATTCAAACCAACCACTTTCAATGGCAGGAGGAATCCCAGGATTAAACAGATCCAAAGCTTGTGGAGTCATTGATAACAATGACTGCCATAGCGCTTGTTGATTTTGTTGTTGTTCTGAGCGGGATAATAGCGGTGTTAATCGAAGGTGGTTATTAGCCTTTTCTAACCAGTTCTGGTTAATGCCATAGGCTTGGATTCTAAGAGCTAATAAACGGCGGCTTTTAGCCTCAACTAAGTATTGGCTATTAAATGCAGACAACACGGCTAAGGCATGCTCAGCATTGCCATTATTTAGCGCAAGATCGGCTTCTAATGCTGCGGCATCAAACTGTTGATTTTCATCAAGTGATTCACGCACAACCTTAGCAAGACTTTCATCTGCTCGAAAACTATCATTGGCCTGCCAAAAAGCAAGCGCAGCTTGTAAATAATATTGAGCCTGTTCAGCTGCATTAGATATTTCTGCTAGAGCTAGATACTGCTCGCCAGCACCATGGTAATCACCTGCTTGTTCAGCTGCCTGTGCAGCTAACACTGCTGAAGTATCAGGTTGAGTACTTGGAATAAGGTTCGTTGGCCCACAGGCTACTAAACTAAGAGTAAGGACCATGAGAAAAATTAAGTAAAAACGTTGAGTCATAAATTGTTAACTGTGATTATAATTTAAGGAAACATCTTACCTGTTCGCGTATATTACGACCAGAACTAGTGCTCAATTTTAAGGTGAATAACAGTGTCAGATAATCAAATAGCGTGTTTATATATTGTTGCAACACCCATAGGCAATCTATCCGATATGTCGCAGCGAGCCATTGACATCTTGCAGTCCGTCGATCTTATTGCCGCAGAAGATACTCGACATAGCGGTATTTTACTGCAGCACTTCGCGATAAAAACACCCAGTATTTCATTACATGATCACAATGAAGAACAGCGTAGTGAAGTGTTACTTGCGAAACTACAGCAGGGTGAGTCGATTGCATTAATAAGTGATGCGGGTACACCTTTGATAAGTGACCCCGGCTATAAACTGGTCTCACTTGTGCGGGAACATAATATTAAGGTGATCCCTATTCCAGGCTCGTGTGCTGTTATTACCGCATTATCAGCCTCAGGCCTTGCATCTGATCGTTTTACTTTTGAAGGATTTTTACCGCCTAAGCAAGGAGCTCGTCGACAAATATTAGAAGCTCTTGTTGATGAAAGCCGAACACTGATCTTTTATGAAAGCCCGAGACGGTTAGTAGATACATTAAACGATATGGTGGCAATCTTTGGTGGCAGTCGCCGTGCCTGTGTTGCTCGAGAACTCACAAAACTGCACGAAACGATTATGACTCAACCCCTAGATGAATTATTAGACTGGGTTTCTGAGAATAAAAACCAGCAAAAAGGTGAAGCTGTTTTACTCGTTGAAGGCTTAAAGAAAAAGGTAGACAGCAGTGAAACAGAAATAAATAGAGTGCTGACTTTATTGCTAAAAGACTTGCCGGTGAAAAAAGCAGCGGCAATAGCCTCTTCATTGTTAGAGGTGAGTAAAAATACCGCTTATGACATGGCGTTGAAACTTCAACAAAAATAGTTAAACTCAGGTAAAATCTCTCGCCGAGATGGCCAGACAATCGCGCTTAATAGCTTCGGCTATGAGTGAGGAAAGTCCGGGCTCCAATGAGCAGGGTGCCAGATAACTTCTGGAAAGCGTGAGCTTATGGCAAGTGCCACAGAAAATATACCGCCTGATTTCGATTAGGTAAGGGTGAAATGGTGCGGTAAGAGCGCACCGCGCAGCTGGTAACAGTTGTGGCAGGGTAAACCCCACCTGGAGCAAGACCAAATAGAGGAGCAGTTTGCTTGCAAACACGTGTGGCTCGCACGGTTCCTGGGTAGGTTGCTTGAGGCATGTAGCAATGCATG
>Ga0209495_1000246_pt1 | contig 43671 bp, 37 predicted proteins | sample EN1Hudsemesocosm_FD_184629 | JGI IMG/M metagenome (GOLD analysis project Ga0209495, IMG submission 184629) | Methane-oxidizing microbial communities from mesocosms in the Hudson Canyon - EN1E Hudson Canyon (SPAdes) (version 2) | ecosystem: Environmental > Aquatic > Marine > Cold seeps | place...
ATTTGTTGTAACTCATCATCTTCAGATAAGCTAATTTCTGTTTCTGTTTCTGTTTCTGTTTCTGTTTCTGTTTCTGTTTCTGTTTCTGTTTCTGTTTCTGTTTCTGTTTCTGTTTCTGTTTCTAGTAGTGCATTTGCAGTATTTATGAGCGAATCGATCTGTTCTGATTTAGTAAGATCGCCATGCATAAAGGCAGATAATAACTTAGGAAGAAGTTGATAGCTTTCTGATACGAGTCGATCAGTTTCTGCTGAAAGCGGCGCAAACCCATCAATGCTTTTATTCAAAAGGTTTTCAACAGCCCATGATAACTCACCAATAATTGTTGCCCCAGCCATATTTCCACTACCTTTAAGTGTATGGAAATGGCGACGGATTACTTCTAAAGTGTCAGTGTCATGCTGTAATTCCCAGTTAGGAATAAGATGTTCTAGTTCAGCTAAGACCTCATTTGCTTCTTCAATAAATATTTCTGCAATTTCAGGATCAATATCATCAGCAAAAGAAGCCATGCTTTCTAAACTTTCTGCTGCAGTCGACTCTGTTAGGTTATTTATATAGCGATCAACACTTGTCTCTTGTGGAATTTCGACTGCTTGTTGAGCTTGCTGATTAATATATTTCTCAACACCTGTTTCTGCTTCGACAGTTGATTCTATTAGGTTGTTTATATAGCGATCAACACTTGTTTCTTGTGGGATTTCGGCTGCTTGTTGAGCTTGTTGATTAATATATTTCTCAACACCTGTTTCTGCTTCGACAGTTGATTCTATTAGGTTATTTATATAGCGATCAACACTTGTTTCTTGTGGAATTTCGACTGCTTGTTGAGCTTGCTGATTAATATATTTCTCAACACCTGTTTCTGTCTGAATATTTACGTTTACCTCGTTGGCAGACATTAACTCTTGTATCGTCAAGTCATCTTCATCGAGCACAATATCAACAGTATCTAAAGGTGCAAGTTGATTAAAGTTTAGAAGTGTACTTTGACCATCAACGAGTAATTGAGTTTGTTGTGTGCCTCCCTGACGAATATTATCCATGTATAGGTCGGCGAAAGCGATAGTATCAGCAAACCAGTTTAATTCTTGTTCAGAAATAGTCGCGTTATCTTCAAGTAGTTGAGTTATTTGGCGTGCAGTATTTTCAAATAGGCTAGCAACTTGGTTTTGGTTAACCATCACTAACGTGCCAGCGATACGCTCTAATTGACTTGCAGCATCTGTCAAAATACTAGATGAATTACCTGAATTACTGGATAGAACGCTTAAAGATTCTTTTATGTTGTTCAGATCGTTTTGGCACTCTGCAATCACTGTATTCTGAAGTTGATTATTTTCAATAGATTGACTTGAGTCAAGATTAGAATTTTTCTGTAGCTGAGTCTCGATTTGAATCAAATCATTGGCAAGCGACATCATTCGCTCGTTATCAGGTGATTCGTGTTGTTTAGTAAGGAAAATAAAGCTTTCTGCTTGTTCTTGCAGTAATTCTGCAGAAGCTTTCTCCGCTAAAATCTCTAAGGTATTAGCGATGCTTGTTAATTGTGCAGGAAGCTGCTGGATCGAGTCTAAGGAGTTCTCAGCATGACGATCATATTGATCAACATATTCTTTTACTTCTTGTAACTGACTGAGCAACTCAGTATGAGCATCTTTTAGTGCACTGCCACTAAAGTTATAGATTCTTTGATGTTGAGCAGTGTCGAAAAAGTCTATTGCAAATGTATTTTTCAATAAGAAAGAATGTTTGCCACTACTCTTGCTCTGAGCGACGAGGAATAATAATTCTTGTACTAATTTTGTTGGGAAGGCGGCTTGAAGTTGCACCTCATTATCGTGAGTGAACACTTTTATAGGCTGATTAAGTTGACCTATTTTGAGTTTGATTTCAGAATTATTAACAAGCCCCTCATCTAGTAATGCCTCAATGACACCTTCAGCTGACCACCAAAGAATGACTGAACGCTCTTCTGTGCTAGAAAGTCGTAAGTAATGGAAAATATCACCTATTCTACGAAGTGCTATTTGATTGTCACTTTTAAACCACTCGAGTAATGAAATTTGAAAAATATGGCTCACTTTTTTAAGTGAAATATTAATACTAGGTTTAGTTGCATTTGGTGCAATAAAGCTAGGAAGATGTATCGATAGAGTAGGTTTAAATAGGCTACTTGGCTTAATTTCATCATCGCCTCGACTAAGGCGTAATTCATTAATAGTTGTGATTAGACGTAAAGGATGGTCTTGTAGATCTATACCAATCAATTGCAAATAATTAGGTAATAGTAATAATCCTTTTAACAGATTGTCTTGAATTTCTGCTTGATGATTATTTTGTTGATCACGAAGCGTGATCGCCGAAGTTAACATCTCTTGTGCTAATAAGTGCGCACCAGTGAGGTTTAACATTTCGACTGTTCCACTCACTTGGTGGAGCTGCATAATACAAGACTCTAGTGATGGGCTATCTTCAGACTCATCCACATAACGAGTAAGCGCTTGTAGAGCATCTGCAAGAGACTGTTGAACTTCATCCTGTACCCAGGCAAGTGCATCATAGTTGCCGCTGGTTGTCCGTGCCATGTATTACTCCAGAACAGTAAAGAAGCTATTAAGAATGAAAAGAAACATCTTTAAATACCTGTTCTTTATGATGGTAAAGTAAAGCCAGAAATAGATTTACGTAGCTCATCTGTTAAATCTAACAATCGCCCGATAGAAGCCGCACTTTCATTTGTACCCGTAGATGTTTGCATGGCAATTTCTTGGATAACGTTCATGCTATCAGATGTACCAATCGCTGCCTGAGCTTGTTGTTTTGCCGCATCAGAGATGTTATTGATTAAGTCGGCTAATTGATGAGATACGGCCTCAATTTGCTCAAGTGCGGTACCTGCATCTTGAGATAGTTGAGCCCCTAATACTACCCCTGAAGTACTTTTCTCCATTGAGCTGATCGCTTCATTGGTGTCACTTTGAATGGTTCTTACCAGAGCATCAATCTGCTTTGTTGCGTTACTAGAACGTTCAGCTAGTCGTTGTACCTCATCGGCAACAACGGCAAAGCCTCGCCCCGCCTCACCGGCCATGGTTGCTTGAATAGCAGCATTTAGGGATAGGATGTTTGTTTGCTCCGCGATATCATTGATCAATTCAACGATATCCCCGATTTCTTGAGAACTTTCTCCCAATCGTTTAATACGTTTTGAAGTTTCCTGGATATGTTCTCGGATGGTATCCATACCTGTGATGGCATTTTTTACGGCATCGGAGCCTTGAGAAGCAAGCTGTACAGACTGCTGGGCAACGTCAGATGATTGGCTAGCATTTTGGGATACTTGTTCAATCGATCCCGCCATTTCACTGATGGCAGTACTTACCTCTGTAATCTGTTGAGTTTGATGTTCACTGGCATCGGTTAAATGTATCGCTGTTGCTTGTGTTTCTTGCGCTGCAGAGGATACATGAACGGTTGTCGAGTTAATGTTTTCAACCAAGTCACGTAAGGCGTCAATGGTATAGTTGACCGAGTCAGCAATCGCTCCGGTAATATCCTCAGTAACGGTCGCTGTTACGGTAAGATCTCCATCGGCAAGATCACCCATTTCATCAAGTAATTGTAAAATTGCATCCTGATTATGGCGGTTTTGAACTTCCATCGTCTCTAGTGAATTGTTGAGTGTTGCAAGAGGTGCATAAGCTAACCTCATTGCCAAGATAATTGTAATAATAAAACTGGCAGCTATTCCTCCAGAGAAAACAAGGGGGTCACTCCACACTAGCTCAAATTGACCCGTTGCAAGTAATCCGATACCAGCAATGGTCACGAGAGAAAATATGACGGTAAAAAATAAAATAGGTAAATTATTTTTTGAAGCCAAAGATGAGAAAAAAAGTTTACTTGTTGAGTTCATAGTGATTTTCCTAAAATCAAAATATTACGCGGCAGCATTTAAAAAACGGAAGTCAGTAGCAAGCTTATTAAAACTAAATACATTCCAATGCATATCCTTTTGAGCGATGCTACCTGTTATATAAGCTGAGATATCGCTATCAGATAGGTCTTCATGGTACTCAGGTTCTTCTTGAAAATGTTTTAAACCAAACACTTCATCCAAAAGCAGTCCTGAATATAGTTCTGGGTGGTTGTTTACAACGATACGACTACGTTTATTTACTTTTGTTGGTATGCCGTATAAAAAATATTTAAGGTCAAATAGGGGTAATAATTCACCACGTAAATTAGCGATACCATAAACCCAAGGTTGTGACTTCGGTACAGTAGTGATTTGTGATGGGACAGTAAATACTTCTCGTGTTTCACTTAAAGGAACAAGGAAATGTTCTTCTGCGATACGAAAACCAATAGCAGTCCAAGTACCATGTAAATTGTCTTGTTGAGATAATGCTGCAGCACTTTGTTGGCTACGTTGTTGGATATCCTGAAGTAGAGCAAGCATTTCACTCGGTGAGCTAACGGCACTCATGCTACAGCCTCTAGCAATATATTAATTTCTGAAATAAGTTGTTCTTCTGTGACAGGTTTACCAATATAGCCTTTGGCACCTTGTCTCATTCCCCATAACTTATCTGTTTCTTGATTCTTAGAAGAAACAATGATGATAGGGATGTGTTGTGTCGCGGGGTCTTTACTTAACCGACGTGTTGCTTGAAAGCCATTAAGCTTTGGCATCACAACATCCATTAGAATTAGATCAGGCTTTTCTTTATGAGTAACTTCAACTGCCTGTTCACCATCTTCAGCTGTGATTATTTGGTGCTCATGTTTTTCCAAGATCTTTTTAAGTACATAAATTTCTGTTGGTGAATCATCAGCGATAAGAATTAGAGCCATCCGTTAATCGTCCTTGGTTTTATTTGTTCAGCAGGTGAGTGCGGATTGCATTGAGAAGGTCATCTCGAGAAAATGGTTTTGTAAGATATTGCTCAGCACCAACAACTCGTCCTTTAGCGCGGTCAAAAAGACCATCCTTGCTTGATAACATGATTACTGGAGTGTTTTTAAAAACAGCATTATTTTTAATGAGAGAACAAGTTTGGTAGCCATCTAAGCGGGGCATCATAATATCGATAAAGATGATGTCTGGATGATTGGCACTGATGACAGGGAGAGCTTCAAAACCATTTTCAGCAATGAGAACTTCACAGCCAGCTTTTTTTAATAGGCTCTCTGCTGTCCGACGGATAGTCTTACTATCGTCAATCACCATGACCTTTAGACCTGAAAATTCAGTTTTCTTATCACTCACGCTAACAATAATCCCTATAAATCAAAAATAATCGATAAAAATATCACAATAAGAAGATATACCATTTTTCGCCAACAGGCTAGTCACAACTTGATAAAACTTAGTTCTTGCTTGTTCTTGTTGTAACATAAGACAATGAGAGCTAAAGATAGAGGCTTAGTTATTTTGATTGGATTTTAAGTTTTATCCCTGTTTACAATGCAGTTATTTCAGCTGTTGATTAAGGTTAACAATATTATGATTTCTGGTGTTCCACATTTAACGACGGCCTTAAACGGCCCTATCTTGCAGTTAGAAGAGCATTTGCTAACACATCAGACCGAAGTAGAGGCTTGGTTTAGAGAGCAGTGGTTACTAACGCCTGCGCCATTCTATGCTTCTGTAGATTTACGTAACGCAGGATTTAAACTGGCGCCAGTGGATACAAATTTATTTCCTGCCGGATTTAATAATCTTAATCCTGCCTTTATGCCTTTATGTATCCACGCTGTGCAAGCAGGGATTGAGCGAGCTTGCCCACGAGCACGTCGAGCTTTAATTATTGCTGAGAATCATACTCGAAATTTATTTTACTTAGAAAGTATAGAAACCTTGCGGCAGGTTTTTGAACAAGCAGGTCTTGAAGCAAGGATCGGCAGTTTACGCGATGACATAACGGAGCCTTTGGACGTTGAGTTGCCGTCAGGAAAAACGTGTAAATTAGAGCCGGTAATACGCGATGGAGACAGGGTTTCACTAGGCGACTTCTCTCCATGTTTAGTCTTACTAAACAATGATTTGTCTGGCGGGCGTCCTGAGATTCTCGAAGGCTTAGAACAGCAGCTCATTCCTCCTTTATCAGCAGGCTGGTCAGATCGTAAAAAATCGGATCATTTTACACATTATCATGATGTGGCTAAAGAACTCGCTCAACAAATTAAAATAGATCCTTGGCTTATTTCTCCGCTTTCTTTGCAGTGTGGAGAGGTGAATTTTATGGAACGTAATGGCGGTGAGTGTTTGGCCAAGAATGTTGAAAACATGCTGAGTTCGATTCAGAGTAAATATGACGAATATGGCATTGATAAAGAACCATTTGTTGTTGTTAAGGCTGATTCTGGCACCTATGGAATGGGTATTATGATGGTGAAACATGCCGATGAAATTGCAAGTTTAAATCGCAAACAACGGACTAAAATGTCTTCAGCAAAAGAAGGTTTAGTGGTTGATAATGTCTTAGTTCAAGAAGGTGTTTATACATTTGAAACGATAGGGGATGATTCGGCCGTGGCCGAACCTGTTGTTTATATGATGGACCACTTTGTGGTGGGCGGTTTTTATAGAGTACATACAGGTCGAGGTGTTAATGAAAACCTCAATGCACCTGGAATGCATTTCGAGCCATTAGCATTTGTACAACCATGTAATACACCTGATAAATTAGATGTTCCTGATGCAGAGCCAAACCGGTTTTATGCTTATGGAGTTATTGCTCGTTTAGCCTTATTGGCTGCGGCCCGAGAATTGGCTGATTAAGCGCTTATAACGAAGAAGGGCAGAATCAATAATATTGATCCTGCCCTTCAAGTTTTCTGAAAAATTAAAATTCTAGTTCATATGCTCGCTTAAATAAGCGATAGTCATTGTTTGGTTGTGCAATAAGCTGTGACCATCATCTTCGCCGGAACAAATTTCACCGTTAGAATAAAAACCAGTTACCCCTGTTTGCACGCCAAGTAATCGTTGTACAGCAAATACTTCATCAGAGACCTGCTCTTCCATAACGAGTTTTCGCCCAACACAGCTAACGCATATAGCAAGGGCTTTATCGTTAAGGTTAATGTCTTTATCAAGAATCTGACGAGCAGCATCACTTGCACCGTTGACCAACATATCATGATCTGATTTGAGGAAGCGTACAGTTGAGCCCTGATTAACATTACCGGCAAATGTCAGGCTATTATCCTTTTCATCAACAGCTAAAAGAGTACGAATAACTGTAATACTTTTATCTTCAGACATGATGGCAAAGGGGAAGTTTAGTCCTGATGCTGGTAGTGCATTGGCATAGTAGCCGATATACATTTTGTATAAAGGCAGTGCGGGCTTGTTATCCAGTTCGTAGACAATATTTTTTACTGATCGAGTAATTTTACGTGGCGGACCATAAGGTTTCCAGCCGCCTAGAGCACCACTTGTTACAACGGCATTTTCACCATAAATACCAACGGCAATAACAACTCTGTCATTAACTTGATCATTATTGAGCAGGTATGTTTGAGAAAAGTTAGCATTGTCACCTGCTAAACCACCCGTGATAGGAATGTTTGGCAGAACCTCTTGAATTCCTTCTACAAGCTCCGAACCATTTACATTCAAACCATCACTTAATACAAAGACACCTTTTAGATCATCTTGAATAAGATCTGATGCAACGAGAGCACCTAAGGCATGAGACTGGGCCATACTATTAATAGGTTTGACTATAAATTTAAGGGTGCTGCGCTCCCAAAGCATTGCTGTGATATGTACGCTTTCATCATGAACACCGCCGTCTGTAATTTCACCAGAGGTTGTGCAGCCAATGATTTGGGCTGAGGGGTAACGTTTTTGCAGCGTTTTTGCAAACCCTCGCTCTTTAAAGCGTTTTACAGAACCAAAAACCAGAACCCAGTTTGCTTCCGGCAAAGGTGATTGAGACGGCAATTTTCCTATAGCCATTTTTTCTGGGAGGTGTTCTTGCGTAAACTTCATATCTTTATAATGCCTAATTTGAGTGAAACATTTCTAAAGCGATACCTTAGCAATATTTCTATATCATCCATTGAATTTGATCAAACCGATAGTACATCACTTTATTGTAAGAAGGGAAGAACAACTAGAGAAATAGAGCGAGAAAATCTCCAGAAAGGAGAAAAGGCACAAGGTTTATGATTCAAAAGAGGAGGGAAATAATTAATAGCTTGCAAGTGGTTACTATTAGATATTAGCGTTTACTAATGCAGGGTGAAAAAAATGTGGCCTGAGAAAAGTCTTATAGACAAGAGATTTGTATTTTAATGAGTACTATTCAAGATCTAATTTGTGGTTAATAACTTTATAGTGATTGAAAGTTAAATAAAAGTATGTTTTATTGTTCTTCGGGGTCGGGGTGTCCGATCTTAATATTTGTACTTTTAATAAAGTGATAAAAAATAAGAATGCTACGAGCGTCGGACATTTTATTAAGGGCTAATATTTTTCGTAAGATAATAGAGAGAGAGAATTATGTTTTCATTAGCATTAAGTATTGGTGGTTTAGGTGCAGTAGCTACATGGCTAGCACTTAGTCCATTAGCAGGAATGGTTACAATTTGGGCAATCTTTATTGGTTGGGGACAGTATTTCCATAATGGTGCCGATAGCGCAGCATTAAAAAATACGATTGTTTGTAGTGTTTTTGGTTCAGTACTTGCGGGTGTTGCTTTTGCTTTGATTACTAAAGTAGGCTTAGGTGAAGGTACTTCACTAGCTGTTAATGCAGCTGTTTGGGTTGGTCTAACTGTATTTTTATTAGTAATGGGTGCAACAATTCCAGCTTTCTCTGTTATTCCATCAGCAGTTTATGGTTACGCAGCAACAGCAGCATATGCTATTCATGCCGGTGCTGATTTATCTGCAGCTGGTAACACATTAGCAATGGACTTCTCTAACCCTGTTTTAGTTGTTTCATTATCAATTATTGTTGGTGCAGTATTTGGATTGCTATCAGCTAAAGTGAATGCAATGATTTCTGGTAGTTAATTACTAGATTCAGAATAAATAAAAAAGGCTGTATTCATATTAATGAATGCAGCCTTTTTTTATGCCAAGTGTTTTAAGGTTTTAGCCTGTGAGCTTAGCCTTTAGTATTTCATTTACTTGAGCTGGATTAGCTTTACCTCTTGAGGCTTTCATAACTTGGCCAACAAAGAAGCCTAATAGTTGCTCTTTACCACTTCTGTATTGTTCAGCTTGATCTGCATTATTAGCAATAACCTCATCGACAATGGCTTCAATTGCACCAGAGTCAGTCACTTGTTTTAAGCCTTTATCTTCGATAATACTGTCAGCATCATCGCCTTCGCCAGCCCATAAAACATCAAAGATTTGTTTAGCAATTTTTCCAGAAATTGTATTGTCACTGATGCGTACCAATAAACCACCTAGCTGTGATGCACTTATTGGCGATGTAGTAATATCTAACCCTGCTTTATTCAAAGCGCCTAATAATTGAGTAATAACCCAGTTGGCACAGAGTTTTGCATCTTTATTATCAGAGGCCTTTAAAACTGCTTCAAAATAATTAGCTAGCTCTCGGCTACTTGTTAATACGGATGCGTCATAAATAGATAAACTCATATCTGCAACAAAACGATCGCGTTTTGCATTGGGTAGCTCAGGTAATGTTGCTCGGATTGTCTCAATCATTTCTGGATCGAGAACAACAGGTAATAAGTCAGGATCTGGGAAATAACGATAATCGTTTGCTTCTTCTTTGCTACGCATTGAACGCGTTTCATTTTTATCAGCATCATATAGACGTGTTTCTTGAACAACTGTGCCGCCATCTTCAATTAACTCGATTTGGCGTTCAATTTCTATATTGATCGCACGTTCAACATTGCGGAACGAGTTAATATTTTTCAATTCAGCACGTGTACCTAATTCTTTTTGACCTTTAGGACGAACAGAAACATTAGAGTCACAGCGGAAAGAACCTTCCTGCATATTACCGTCACAAATCTCAAGATATTGCACGAGAGAATGCATTTTCTTCATATAAGCAACTGCTTCTTTCGCGCTGCTCATATCTGGGTCAGAAACGATTTCTAAGAGTGGTGTACCAGCACGGTTTAAATCGACCCCAGTTTGACCTTGGAAATCGCCATGCATAGACTTACCCGCATCTTCTTCTAGATGTGCACGAGTAATCCCAATTATCTTTTCAGAACCATCTTCTAGTTCAATTGAAATTTTTCCTTGGCCCACTATTGGCAATTCAAACTGACTTATTTGGTAACCCTTGGGTAAATCTGGGTAGAAGTAGTTCTTACGCGCGAAAACAGAGCGAGGGGGAAGATCGGCATCAATTGCTAAACCAAATTTAATCGCCATTTTGACGGCTTGTTGGTTAAGAACCGGTAAAACGCCAGGTAAACCTAAATCAACAGCACATGCCTGAGTATTAGGCTCTGCACCATAGGCAGTCGATGCGCTAGAGAAAATTTTAGTTTTGGCGGCGAGCTGGGCGTGAATCTCTAACCCAATAACAACTTCCCATTCCATAATATGGCCTGATCTTAATTTTAAACGAGGAATTGTACCAATTTATGGAGATCTTTACATAATTCAGCTGTGACTCATAAATTGTACAAAGCTTTGTTTAACGCAAACTGATAATTTTCCAGCCTTGTTGTTCGGCAACTGCTTGTAGTTTAGGGTCGGCATCAACTGCTACAGGATGCTCAACCAGTTGTAATAGTGGTAAATCATTATGTGAGTCACTATAAAAATAACTGCCTTCAAGAGTTAGTTTGTGTTCTTTTAGCCATTTTTCCAAGCGTATAACTTTACCTTGTTGATATGAGGGCGTTCCTGCAACTTTACCGGTATAAACGCCATCAATCATTTCAGCTTCAGTAGCAATTAAGTGTGGAATATCTAAAGATTCTGCAATTGGAGCTGTAATAAACTGATTAGTCGCGGTGATGATAAGTAGGGTGTCACCTTGCTGACGATGTTTAGCTATGAGCTCGCGAGCAGCCGGCAACATGATGGGATCAATTTTCTCTGCTAAATATTGCTTACGCCACTGCATTAGATCGTTAATAGTGTTATCTGCCAGTGGTTTGAATTGAAAAGCAGAGAATTCAAAAATATCCATGGTACCAGCAAGGTATTGGTCATAAAAATCTTGATTAGTGCGTTGATAAGATTTGGCATCAACAATATTCTTTTCAACTAAGAATTCACCCCATAAATAATCGCTATCACCGCCAAGGAGTGTGTTATCTAAATCAAAGATTGCTAGAGCCATATTGTTAACTTCATATATATCAAAGAAAGAAGGAGTAATAAGGGGTATTGTAATCAAATTGGTTTGCATACCGCGAGTGCTTTCTCTAATCTAGTCTGTATTGAAAAATTATGCTGTTACTAGCGAGACTTTTAAGTTGAGCAGTAACAAGAGACAAGGTTGTGATAGATAAAGATGGTTTCAGACCAAACGTAGGGATTATTCTCTGCAATAACGATAATCAAGTGCTTTGGGCGCAACGAGCACAACATGACTCTTGGCAGTTTCCACAAGGCGGTATTAAGCCTGATGAAACGGCAGAAGAAGCGGTTTATCGTGAACTGATGGAGGAAGTGGGTTTAGGTCCAGAGCATGTTGAAGTATTAGGCATGACAAGAGATTGGCTGCGTTACCGCTTACCAAAACGCTATTTACGCTTTGGTAATAAACCACTTTGCATTGGCCAAAAACAGCGCTGGTTTTTATTGCGACTGACTGCCGAAGAACACAATGTGCGCTTAGATCAATATGAAAAACCCGAGTTTGATGATTGGCGTTGGGTAGATTATTGGATGCCTGCGAAAGAAATTGTGTTTTTTAAACGTCGTGTATATGAAAAAGCGCTACATGAATTAGCACCTATATTATTTCCAGAATATAAAAAACGCGTTGATAGCCAGAGAAAAAGATAGCGCATTAGGTCTGACAGAGTTTAGCCCACGTTATTTAAGTAGACTCTTTCTAAATACTTTGGCATTACGCTGATAGTTATAAAGACTTTGTTTCTCAATTGGCAACTCATTGGTTTCAGCTGATTTGAAACCATGCTCCAAGAACCAGTGGGCTGTTTGAGTGGTTAAAACACATAAACTTGTTAAGCCTTTTGAAACTGCCTGTTGCTCAATAATAGACAACAGATGTTCACCACGCCCTGAATCCTGATAATCTTCGGAGACAGCAAGACAAGCCAGTTCTCCGACTTGATTCTCTGGATAGGGATAAAGGGCGGCACAGGCAACAACAGAGCCGTCACGCTCCATCACAGTAAAATGATCAACTTCCACTTCTAAATGCTCACGCGACCGTTTCACCAAGGTACCTTCGTTCTCTAATGGTTGGATAAGCTTCAATATGCCACCAACATCTTCAATTGTTGCTTGGCGAGTAGTCTCGAACGTGGTTGAACTGACTAACGTACCAGAACCATCATCACGACTAAATAGCTCTTGTAATAATGCACCATCAAGTGAGCGATCTAATAAGTGCACACGTTGCACACCAGCATTACAGGCTTTGACAGCGGCATTAAGCGAATGATGTTGCTCATTTGATGAGCTCTTTAATATTTCTGATGCCTGATCAACGGTTAATTCGCGCGCTAAACTTTGACTATCCCCAATCAAAATTAACTTATCAGCAGTGAGGGCAGAAGCCGCTGCTGTGGCAATCGCTTCGGCAGATAAATTAAATATTTCCCCTGTTGGAGAATAGCCTAAAGGTGGCAGTAAAACGATATTACCTTGTGCTAATTGCTGTTCTATACCTTGGGCATCAATACGGCGAACTTCACCAGTATGACCTAGATCAATACCATCTCTGATACCGACAGGTTGCGCGGCTACTAAATTACCACTAGTGCAACGAATACGAGCATCGGCCATAGGAGTATGAGGCAAACTAAAGGATAGTTTTGCTTCAATATCTAGGCGTAATTTACCGATAACAGACTTGGCAATTTTGAGGCTAGCATTATCAGTAATACGCAAACCTTGATGATAATTCACCGCAATCTTATGTGTCTGACATTGCTGCTCTATCTGAGGCCTAGCGCCATAAACTAATACTAAGCGAATGCCTAAACTGTTTAATAATGCCAGATCATGAATTAAATTATCAAAGCTACTCGATGCAACTGTTTCACCGTCAAAACTAATCACAAAGGTTGAGCCTCGGTGAGCATGAATATAAGGTGCAGCAGCACGAAACCAACTGGTTGTCGTGGCGTTATTCATTGAAAGAAGGTCATCATTTTTTGTTTTCATAAGGCTCTTTTTATCCTAGTCAGAGCCGTCTTGCAATTTAGTGTAAAATTTAGAAGATTAAATATTATCGTTTGCATACAAATGCAGACAACAAAACCTATTAGTTTGGAGAGTTATCATGCCTGAATATCGTTCAAGAACATCTACCGCTGGTCGTAATATGGCAGGTGCACGCGCCTTGTGGCGTGCTACGGGCATGAAAGATGATGATTTTAGTAAGCCAATTATTGCGATTGCCAACTCATTCACTCAATTTGTTCCGGGTCATGTGCATTTAAAAGACATGGGGCAATTAGTTGCGCGTGAAATTGAAAAAGCGGGCGGTGTTGCGAAAGAATTTAATACGATTGCCGTGGATGATGGCATCGCGATGGGTCATGGCGGCATGTTATACAGCTTACCTTCTCGTGACATTATTGCCGACTCAGTTGAGTATATGGTTAATGCTCATTGTGCTGATGCGATAGTGTGTATTTCAAATTGCGACAAAATCACCCCAGGCATGTTGATGGCGGCATTGCGTTTAAATATTCCAGTGATATTTGTATCTGGCGGTCCAATGGAGGCTGGCAAGACTAAATTAGCAGGTAAAGATGTTAAATTAGATCTGGTTGATGCAATGGTACAAGCAGCAGATGAAAGTGTATCTGATGAAGATGTGGCACAAGTTGAGAGAAGCGCATGTCCTACCTGTGGTTCATGTTCAGGAATGTTCACTGCCAACTCAATGAACTGCCTAACAGAAGCTTTAGGTCTATCACTTCCGGGTAATGGTTCTTTATTAGCTACACATGCTGATCGTAAAGAACTATTCTTAGAAGCAGGCCGAACGATTGTTGATTTAGCGAAACGTTATTACGAACAAGATGATGAATCAGCTTTACCTCGTACAATTGCAAGCAAAGCTGCCTTTGAAAATGCGACCGCGCTTGATATTGCCATGGGCGGTTCAACCAATACAGTATTACATTTGCTTGCGGCAGCACATGAAGGTGCAGTTGATTTTACAATGGATGACATCGATCGCATGTCTCGTAAAATACCAAACCTATGTAAAGTCGCACCAGCAACGCCTGAGTACCATATGGAAGATGTTCATCGTGCTGGTGGTGTAGTGAGTATTTTGGCTGAATTAGCGGCAGGAGGCCTATTACACACTGATTTACCTACTGTTCATAGTGCAACGATGGCTGATGCCTTAGCAGAGTGGGATATCGCTAGAACAGGAAGCGATGCGGCCAAACTACGCTATTCAGCAGGCCCAGCTGGTATTCCAACACAAGAAGCATTTAGCCAAGCAACTCGCTGGCCAAGTTTGGATGTAGATCGTGAGAAAGGCTGTATTCGTGATATCGAACATGCTTATAGCCAAGATGGTGGTTTGGCCGTGTTATTCGGTAATATTGCCCTAGAAGGCTGTATTGTTAAAACAGCAGGTGTTGATGATTCAAATCTTGAATTTTCAGGCCCCGCTCGCATTTTTGAATCTCAAGACCATGCCGTAACCGCTATTTTGACCGAGCAAATTGTTGAAGGTGATGTGGTGTTGATTCGTTATGAAGGCCCTAAAGGTGGTCCGGGCATGCAAGAAATGTTGTACCCAACCAGCTATCTAAAATCAAAAGGTTTAGGTAAGGCCTGTGCATTATTAACAGATGGTCGATTCTCAGGTGGTACATCAGGTCTGTCAATTGGTCATGCCTCACCAGAAGCTGCTGAAGGCGGCAACATCGGTTTAGTGGAAGAAGGTGACACAATTGTTATCGATATCCCAAACCGTATTATTAAAGTTGATGTATCAGATGATGTACTGGCTGAACGTCGAGTAGCAATGGAAGCAAAAGGTGATGATGCTTGGACACCTGTTGGACGTGAACGTGAAGTGAGTTTGGCATTACAAGCTTATGCCGCTTTAACAACATCAGCCTCAAAAGGTGCAGTACGTGATCTGGATCAATTAAAACGCCGATAGCATTTTATTTGTTTGAATTAAGTATAAGAAGCCCGTAACTTACAAGCTATGGGTTTTTTATTGGAACTTTGTCATGGATGGCCGGGAAAACGAGGTTACGTTTTGGGCAAACATGAGATAACTTTTTTTGAAATATTCCCTTGGAATAAAAATTTCGAAACAGGCATAGAACTGATTGATGAGCAGCATAAACAGCTGGTTCAGATCTTAAACAAATTAGCCGCCCATCTAGCAAACAATTCTAATGAAGATATTCTAAATAAAGTTTTTGATGAGTTGGCAGACTATGCTGATTATCATTTCAAGGCAGAAGAACAGATCTGGTCTGCTCACTTCAAGGGTGATGACTGGCTGGAAAATCATGAGCATACTCATGAATCTTTTATTGATAAAGTTATAGCATTAAAAAAACAAGAAAGTACCAAGCCTCTGGATGATGTAATCCAAGAGATTATTTCTTTCTTGGCACAGTGGCTTGCATATCATATTCTGGAATCTGACAAGCGCATGGCAAAGGCTGTGCTGGCGATGGAGTCAGGTGACTCATTAGAGCAAGCTAAGGTTCGTGCAAACAAAGAGATGAGTGGCTCGGTGCAGATCCTTATCAATACCGTACTCAGTATGTATGACAGTCTTTCAGCTCGTACTTTGGAATTGATGAGAGAAAAGACCCTTCGTATACAAGCGGAAGAAGCTTTATCTCGCAGCGAGGAATGTTGGCAATTTATTCTCGAAGGGGGAGCTGAGGGAGTATGGGATTGGGATATAGAGCAGGATATTGCCTATCATTCTGAGGATGAATTCCCCTTATTGAATATCCTGGGTGATAAAAAGAAAGGTACTAAACAACGAGCAAATATTCATCCTGCGGATAGAGATAGAGTCGAAGAAGATTTACAAGCTCACCTTGATGGTAAAACAGAGTTTTATATTAATAAACACCGTGTGATAACTGAGAATGGACGTTGGTCTTGGATGTTAAGTCGTGGCAAGGTGGTAAGCCGTGATGAGCATGGCATAGCTTTACGGATGGTAGGAACACACTCGGATATTACTGAGCGTGAATTAGCATCACTGATATACCAACATAGTAGTCAGGCGTTATTTGTGACTAATGCGAATAATGACATTATTAGTATTAATCCTGCCTTTACAGATATAACGGGCTACTCTGAGCAAGAAGTGATAGGGGTGAACCCTCGGTTTTTGTCGTCAGGAAAAAATGACGACATGTTCTATCAACAGATGTGGGATGCAATCAATGCAACGGGTCATTGGGAAGGTGAAGTTTGCAATCAACGAAAAAATGGTGACATTTATACTGAGAATCTGAATATTAATACCGTCGTAGGAGCTAATGGGCTAGTCGATCACCATATAGCATTGTTTTCTGATGTTACCGAAAAGAAAAAAGCAGATGAATTAATAGTGCAACATGCTAACTTTGATATGCTCACTCAGCTACCAAATCGTCATTTATTTCAAGAACATTTACAGTTTGAAATTAATAAGGCACAGCGAACTGGTGCGCTTATAGCTCTATTATTTATTGATTTAGATCGGTTTAAAGAGGTTAATGACTCATTTGGTCATAATATCGGCGATATGTTACTTATTGAAACGGCTCGACGCATTAATAAATGTGTGCGAGATTCCGATACGGTGGCGCGTATAGGAGGCGATGAATTTACCGTTATTTTAGCTGAGGTTGGAGATGTACATATTATTGAGCGCATCACCCAGAAAATAATTGATGCCTTAAGAAAGCCATACAGACTTGGACATAATCAGGCATATATATCGGCCAGCGTGGGAATTACTCTTTATCCTGATGATTCTACCGATGTAGCCTCGATGTTAAAATTGGCTGATCAAGCAATGTATAAAGCAAAAGCAAAAGGGCGTAATTGCTATAGCTATTTTACTCAAGCCATGCAAGAAGAAGCACAAAGACATCAACAACTTCTAATTGATTTGCGTAATGCGGTGCAAACAGAGCAGTTGGAATTGTATTATCAGCCCATTGTAAATAGTAAAACAGGTAAAATATGTAAAGCAGAAGCCCTATTGCGCTGGAATCATCCAACAAATGGAATGATTAGTCCTGCTGAATTTATTCCAGTTGCCGAAGAGTCTGGGCTTATCGTGGAAATAGGCGATTGGGTATTTAAGCAAGTGGCTAATCAAGTTAAACTCTGGATAGAAAAATATGATGTGAATTTCCAAATCAGTCTAAATAAGTCACCAATACAATTCCTGTCAGGACAGAACCATAATCACTGGCTAGCATTTCTGGAGGAGCAGGGGGTGCCTGGGCAAGCTATCGTTATAGAGATAACAGAGGGTTTGTTATTGGAAAGTAACTCTAATATCATCGATCAGATTTTACAATTCCATCATGCAGGAATACAGGTTGCCTTAGATGACTTTGGTACAGGCTATTCTGCACTTTCATATCTTAAGAAGTTTGATATTGATTATTTGAAAATTGATCAGATGTTTACCCGAAACTTGACCTCTGAATCAGATGATCTAGTGCTGTCTGAAGCCATTATTGTTATGGCACATAAGTTAGGTTTAAAGGTCATTGCTGAAGGTGTTGAGACGGAACAACAATTGCAACTTCTCGTTGAAGCTGGATGTGACTATATTCAAGGTTATCTATTTTCTAAGCCTGTACCGGCAATGGAATTTGAACAATTGCTAGAAAGTAGGGAGAAAAGGTGATCAAGCTTGGCTGCCTGTTAATCGTAAACGTGAAGTGAGTTTGACATTACAAGCTTATGCAGCTTTAACAATGTCGGTTTCAAAAGGTGCGGTGCGTGATTTAGAGCAATTGAAACGACGATAATTACTAAGTCAGGTTTTAACAAAAAGCCCTAAGAGGATGGAACAGTAATTGCCTAGATTATCTTTAAGCGATAAGAAGATGTATGCTTCTGCCACAATATTAGAGTTTCCTAATTTTCAAAGCTTGTGAAAACAGGGTGTTTGGCGCGATATCGTTGAGAAGTTTAATAAATACACTGAAATATAAAGTGGAAAAGACAGAATGTTTTTGCCGCATCACTGATACTTCTGTAATAAGAAAGATCATTTAAAAGGGTTTCAAATGAGAACACTTAAGATTGGTAATCGATTAATGATTGGCTTTTCAATATTGATCATTATTATTGCAATAGCCTCTGTGAATGCTGTTTGGCAGATCAAAGGTCTGCAAAAGCAATCTCAAAAAGTAGTTGAATTACGCGTGCCTACTGCAGCGGCAAGTGCCAGTATTCTCAATGGTGTTAATCATGCCTTAGCAGCCTTACGAGGTTGGATGATTTTGGGTAAAGATAAGTTCAAGAATGAACGTGCTCTTGCTTGGGAGACAGAGATCAATAATTCTCTAGCCACCTTGGAAGAAAAGTCTGTTAACTGGACGAACCCAGAAAATATAACGCGTTTGGCCGAATTAAAATCTTTGCTTGCAGACTTTGCTAGTGAACAACAAAAAATTGAAGATATAGCTCAAACGGTGGATAACACCCCCGCTTTAAAAATGCTTTTTGACCAAGCTATTCCTCAAGCAACAATTATGTCTAAGCAAATTACTTTGATGATTGATTTAGAAGCGCAGCTAGATGCAACGGCAGAGCGAAAAGCCTTGCTCGGAATGATGGCTGATGTTCGCGGAACATTAGGTTTGGCTCTGGCTAATATTCGAGGTTATTTACTATCTGGTGAAGAACAATATAAAAAGAACTTTGATACCTTATGGGCAAAAAACGAGAGACGTTTTGCTGATTTGAAACGAAATAAATCACTATTGAGCTTTACTCAAGCCAAAGCGTTTAGTCTGTTTGAAAATGCTAGAATCAAATTTTCTCCAATTCCTCCAAAAATGTTAGAAATACGAGGTAAAGAGGACTGGAATTTAGCAAACTATTGGTTGGGAACAAAAGCTGCACCGATTGGTTTTCAAATTAAAGTCATTTTAAAGGCAATGGCTGATAATCAAGCTCAACTGCTTGGCAATGATGCCGTTTTGATGAAACAAAAAATAGAGACATCGACCACTATTTCTTGGTTATTATTGTTCGTTGGTTTGCTGGTGGGTGGCTTCACTTCAATCATTGTTTCTCGCAGTATTGTTAATCCTATTATAGAGTTAGATAAAACGATTGCTAATGTTGATAAATCAAATAATTTGACTCTACGAGTTGCAGATGAAGGGAGCGATGAGATTTCAGAAATTGCTCATGCATTTAATCGCTTGCTGAAAGGATTTCAGGCAACATTAGGTAATGTGATAAATGCTAATAATCAAATAGCAGACTCTTTGGGAAATACATCAATCATTGCTGAACAAACGAGTAGTGCAATTAAGCAGCAGAAGGAAGAAACTGCACACCTTGCAACAGCAATGAATGAAATGTCATTGACAGTAAATGACATTGCTAAAAATACGACAAAGACCTCTATGGATTCAAATGAAGCAAGTCGCCAAGTGAGTAATGGTACAGAGTCTATGCAAGGAACAATTGCTACAATTCAATCTTTGGCTGGTGTTATTGAAAAAACGGGCAACACAATTACAGATCTAGAACAACGAACAATCGATATTTCAGGTGTTTTAGATGTGATCAGTGGTATTGCAGAGCAGACTAATTTATTAGCCCTGAATGCGGCTATTGAAGCGGCTAGGGCCGGAGAGCAAGGTCGTGGTTTTGCTGTTGTTGCCGACGAAGTGAGGGCTTTAGCCAGTCGTACGCAGGATGCAACCGGTGAAATTACTAAAATGATCGATCAGTTGCAACAAGGTTCTAAGCATGCCGTTTCATCAATGACTGAAAGTCAGAATCATGTAGCTAGTGCTGTTGCACAAGCTTCGTCTGCTGGAGAGGCATTAAACATGGTGAGTGATGCTATTGATGGAATTAGTTCAATGAGTGCTCAGATTGCCACAGCTGCGGAAGAACAAGGTGCAGTGTCTGTAGAAATTAGCCGAAATGTGGACAGTATTAACGTGGCTTCAGAGAATACTTCTGATGCAGCAGCTCAGAGCTCAGAATCGAACCGAAATTTAGCTCAATTTGCCAATGGTCTGAATGATTTGGTTAAAGACTTCAAAGTTTAAAAGTAGCCATATCACCTAAAGTTAAAAGAACCTGGGGGTTTTTTATAGGTTTAATGTGATCATGACAGTCTGCGGAGTAGAGATAAAAGGTGAGCAAGCTTGACGAATCGTTCTGTTATTTAAACCAGTGTGACGTGCGATTAGCGAAATAAACCAACGATAACATCACGGGCACCTCTACCAATACACCGACGACAGTGGCAAGTGCGGCACCCGAGTGAAGGCCAAAGAGTGAGATGGCAACGGCAACAGCTAATTCAAAGAAATTAGAGGCTCCAATCATGCAAGCAGGGGCAGCAATATTGTGGGCAAGTTTCAGCCGTCTGGCGGCAAAGTAGGCAATTGCAAAAATGCCATAGGTTTGGATGAGTAAGGGGATAGCGATGAGCACAATGGTTTCAGGTTGCTGCAGAATAACGTCAGCTTGAAAACCGAAAAGCAATACAACAGTAGCCAGAAGCCCCATAATTGACCAAGGTTTTATGATTTTTAATAAGGCTTGAAGGTTATTACCATCACCACGTTTCTCAATAGTGTTACGAGTCATAATTCCTGCAATAAGCGGTAGAACAACATATAAGATCACAGAGATAAGTAATGTTTGCCAAGGCACATGAATATCACTCACACCTAATAAAAATGCTGCGAGTGGTGCAAAGGCAAAGATCATGATGACATCATTAATTGAGACCTGAACAAGGGTGTAATTGGGATCGCCTTTAGTCATCTGACTCCAAACAAAGACCATGGCAGTACATGGAGCAACACCCAGCAAAATCATGCCGGCAATATATTCATTGGCAGTAGCAGGATCAACCCAATCAACAAAGAGTATTTTGAAGAATAACCAGCCCAATAAAGCCATGGTAAACGGCTTGATTAGCCAGTTGATAATCAGCGTTAAAATCAAGCCTTTAGGTTGTTTTCTAACATCTTTAATAGCATGAAAATCAACTTGCACCATCATGGGATAAATCATTAACCAAATAAACAGGGCAATGACTATGTTGACATGGGCAACTTCTAATTGGGCAACTAAGCTAAAAAAAGATGGAAAAAAACTGCCCAGAAATACGCCTGTGACAATACTAATGCCAACCCAAACTGATAAGTAGCGTTCAAAGATGCCCATATGGGGTTCCTAGTGATTAATTATGTTGACGATAGGGAAGCTTGCTTGATAACAATGCGGTGCAGCAGAGCAATAGACTAGAGGCTATGAGGCAACCATAAAGCCCGTAATATTGAAATAATAAACCTGATAACACTGTACCTGTTAAGCGGCCACCCGCATTAGCCATATAATAAAAACCAACATTCATTGCGATGTTGTCATGCTCTGACCATTCAACGATAAGATAGGAATGTACAGCGGAATTGATGGCAAATACAATGGCAAATAAACTCAAACCAATAATAATGACGGCATTAGCTTGCAGCCCTTGATAAAGGGCGAGTGCCATTGTGATGGGCAATAAGATTAAGCTATAGGCTAAAACTTGAGCGGTACGACCATCAGGTGCATGTTTATTTTTTCGCCATTGAATGAGCTTAGGAGCGAATGCTTGTACAACACCATAGCCAATAATCCACAAAGCAAAAAAACCACCTACTTGTTCATATTGCCAACCTAAGGTTGCGGTTAAATAAACAGGTAATCCAACTACAAACCAAACATCACGAGAACCAAATAAGAAAAAACGAGCTGCGGATAGCCAATTAATAACGGGTTCATTGGAAAATAATTGGGAGAACTTGGCCTTGGATTTTGTTTTACCAAGATCATCAGGCAATAGGAATAGGGTTAATAAGAAAACTAAGAATAATCCGCCAGCCAAACTATAAAGTGCGCCTTGAAAGCCATACAATGCCAGCAATAAGCCGCCTAGGAAAAAGCCCACACCTTTCAGTGTGTTTTTTGAGCCAGTTAAAATCGCAATCCATTTGAACAGTTGCTTTGATGAGGATGCTTGATCGGTACTGGTGGGCATAAACAGCTTAACGCTGGCCTTGGCACTCATCTTATTGAGATCTTTGGCGATGCCAGATAAAGCTTGGGCCACCATCACATAAAGAATAGTGAGGTATTCTGTGGGCACAGTGAGCATCAGCAGGGCGAATACTTGTAATAACATGCCAGCATGCATGGTGGTATTAAGGCCAAATCGTGCACCCAACCAGCCGCCGACTAGATTAGTGACAATGCCAAAGAATTCATAAAATAAAAATAAACTGGCAATGGCAAGTGGCGTATAGCCTAGCTGGTGGAAATAGAGCACCACCAGCATACGAATAGCGCCATCAGTTAGGGTGAAAGCCCAATAGCCTCCTGTAATAACGGCATAGTTTCGTAGGCTATTCAGTGTTGTCATTGTTTTAATTACATTGCCCGAGCAATCATATTAGCAATATCAATCATACGATTAACATAACCCCACTCATTGTCATACCATGCCAGCACTTTTACTTGAGTCTCATTAATCACCATTGTTGAAGGCGCATCAATAATGCCAGAACGAGGATCATTGGTGTAATCAGCAGAGACTAAAGGCCGTGTTTCATAACCTAATACATTCTTTAATGAATCTTCAGATGCCGCTTTAAATAATGTATTTACTTCCTCAGCAGTCGTTGGGCTATTAGACTCAAATACGAAGTCTGTTAGTGAACCATTTAATAAAGGAACACGAACGGCCAGACCATTTAATTTACCCTCTAATTCAGGAAATATCGTGGTAATAGCTTTGGCAGATCCGGTTGTTGTTGGAATAAGAGATTGACCTGCTGCACGAGCACGACGTAAGTCCTTATGGCCTTTATCTACAATCGTTTGGGTATTCGTGATGTTATGAATGGTTGTCATCGAACCATGTTTAATGCCGAGTGACTCATGCATCACTTTAACAATAGGTGCGAGACAATTAGTCGTGCACGATGCTGCCGTCAGAATATGATGTTTTTTAGGATCATAAAGATCATGATTAACACCATAAACAAGATTAAGTGCAGGGCTAGGGCAGGGGGCAGATACTAAGACCTTTTTAACGCCTTGATCAAAATAAGCTTGGAGTTGTTCTTCTGTTTTAAACTTGCCCGAACACTCCAAAACTAAATCAACACCTAGCTCTTTCCAATTGACTTTGGCAGGTGAGGAATGTTGGCTAAAACTAATCGTGTGATGATCAATCGAGATAGATTGCTCGTTACTTGAGATAACTTTATCTTCCCCCCAACGACCATGCACTGAATCAAATTCTAATAAATGAGCATGGCAAGTAGCATCACCTACAATTTCATTAATATGAACAAATTCTAATTCTTCGCTATTCCAGCCGGCTTGTAGAGCTAACTTACCCATCCGGCCAAAACCATTTATTCCAATACGTATTTTCATTTTTGTTCCTTTAGCAACACGCTTGATTAGGTCTGTCAGCCATATGACTTAATGCGTCTAAATCATCTTGATAAGGGGATGATGTAGCGACACCATCGGTCGTTATTTGAATAAGCGTTGTTACCCAACCTGGGATCTCGGTATTAACACGATAATAAATCCATAAACCTTGGCGGCGAGAGAGCAACAAACCTGCTTCTTTGAGTTGGGCTAAATGACGCGAGATAACAGGTTGAGCTAGATTTAAAGCATGCGTTAATTCACACACACATAACTCATTGGCTTGTTTAATTAGAACAACAGCACGAAGTCGCATTGGATGAGACAAAACAGAGTAAACGTCATCAGCATGTAAATACATAAGCTTATATTCAGTAATTTATATATATGAAATATTATATGTATTGGTGTGGAAAGGCAAGGGAGGAAGTGTCGACATAAAAAAGCCACATCAATATTAACATTGATGCGGCTTGAATTTAATCGTGATGGGAAAGTCTGGCTAGGCTAGAAGCTACCCCAGCTATCTTTCTTTTGCAGGCGTAATCTAGGCAAGATTAAACCTAGTATTAAACCGCCAAATAATACAGCGGCACCGATTAAGAACCAGCTTTTTGCATCACTATCTTTAAGCGTGCCGTTTTCAATAAGCAAAGACTGCATTTGATTATCAGCTTGTTGTAACTTCTCTTTTAATTGGCGATTTTCATTATTAAGTGCCACTGCATTTGAAGCTGTTTTACGCAGATCATCCAATTCTGTTTTCAAACGTTGAGATGTTTCTTTTAGAGATAAGTTTTCGCTACCAGAAGTCGTATTTTGTGATGACAATGCCTGAATTTCTTCTTTATATTTAGCCAGCTCTAACTCTAAATTGGCTATTTTTTGTTTACTGGAAGAAAGCTGGTTACGAGCACTAGGCGTATTAGTTAAGTAACGTGTTAATACCCAGCCAGAAACACCTTTATTGGTACGAACCTTAGAGTAGCCAGCAGGATCTGTTTCAATAACATCAAGTTTAGTGCCGCTCAATAACATTTTACGAATACCAAATTTTACGCCTTGGCCAGTACGCATAGTGATCTCAAGCTCATCTGATACATAACGGCTTGTTTCAGCAATACTCGTAACAGGTGCTAATAATGGTAGAACGAGAAGTAAGCTTGTAATGATTTTTTTCACAATAAATTTCTATCAGTCAGTTAGTTAAGGCTGTATTTTATCAGATGTTGAGTAAAATACTTTAATTCAGATCACATTCGCCAAAAATTGGCTTTATTTTGATAACGCTAACTTCAATTCATCAAGCTGTAATATAAACTTGTTATATTTCCATCAGTTAATATAAATAGAGTATGGAAATGGAAAAAATACGCGTTTTATTCTTATGTACAGGTAATGCATGTCGCTCACAAATGGCAGAAGGTTGGGCTAAAGAACTAGCCGGCGATACAATCAAAGTGAAATCTGCTGGCATAGAGGCACATGGTAAAAATAAACGAGCAATTCATGCAATGGCCGAAGTCGGCATTGATATTTCAGGCCAAGAATCCATTCGAATCAATGGTGAAATGCTGGAATGGACAGATTTACTTGTCACTCTTTGTGATAATGCCGAAGAACAATGTCCAGTCCTTAGCTCTCATACAATGAAGCTTCATTTACCCTTAGCAGATCCAGCAAAAGCAAAAGGATCGGAAGAAGAACTTATTGAAGAATTCCAAGAAGCACGAGACAAAGTTAAACAACGTGTTCAATATATGCTTGAGCAAATAGCGGCTAAGTAATTAAGCTCAGTTCAGAATCATTATTAAAAGAACGACATGCGTGGCAGTGGCGCCTGATTACAACCGTTTTAATTAGTGAGGGCTTGGTTCTGTTAGGATTTAGTAAAGTGTAAAAGCGGATTAACAGTCCAAGTTATACTATGAATTTTCAGACTTGAATTGATACACACTATTACCGATAATTTTCTTAGCGGCAGATTTTTCTTTTGCTGCATACTCTAGTTCAACGGACCCCAAGACCACAGAAAAGATAGATTGTATTTAAAGTCATTATTAACATCCCCGTCATCCGGGTCTGATTCATATTCATTTTTTAGACCAATTGTGAGACCAAGCCCCCATAATTGATGGAGTACAATATCCCAATCCAGATTGCTCGTATTTGACCAGCTACTGTCAGTTAAAGACTGATAAAAAGCGGTTTTAAGGTTTAACGAATGCACTTTTGAAAATGACTTCCTCATCTCGCTCCCAAGCATCATTTCAGGGTTAAAGCCTGGATCTGAACCACCTACTGTTTCTCGCCCCACAAGACCTACTCGTCCGAGTACAAGCAGATCTTTTCTTTTAATATATTCATGACCTAGACCTACTGTTCCCGTTAGTTTATGGTCCCAGTTTGAATATCTATCCATTTCATACTTTGCACCAGTGAAATAAAACCTTGGTGATCCAGGCCTAAGCCAATCATGAGTTGTCTCAATGTAGAATTCATTTTCGGCATCAGTGTCATCGCCTGAATCATAAGAATAAACGGAACGTATATCCCAGCGACGTAACTCATTTTCAAGACTCGATCTAGATTCAATACGAGCAATGGTTGTATCAGTGTTGCCACTTTTTCCATTAATGCCCCCCCCAAACTTGTGATTCCAGTCTTTCATTAACCGCAAGTCACTTAAGCTGAACCCGTCATTAGCTTCATTTTCAGCGACTTCTTCTTCTGGTGTGGACTTATCTAATACGAGTGTTTTAATTGCAGGCTCTTTATTTGTTTCAGCAGCAATTGTCTTTCCATCAATGGATATTACCTGCTGAGCAGGAAGGTTAATAGAACCTAAAACAGGATGAGATATTTTAATATTATTAATATTGGCATCTATAACATCTGCATTAATCGTGTCACCATTAGATAATTGAATAACTGCACTTTGTGCACAACCTAAGCTGATGTATAAAAGGCAAAAAAAGATAATGTTTTTCATATTGTTGTACGTATTTCATGACAAGTGAGCAGTATAACTCATCATTGCTCACTAGATATGGGGTAAATCGTTTTTTAAGGTGTATCTATTTAAAGCTATTTTTGGCAGTTAATAATAAAAAAGCCCCGCCCAAATAAATGAGCGGAGCTTAAAATCACGAGAGTGATTTTTTAACTTAGGTAATTGCTGACCATCAATGTTTGTACCGTCAGATGTTTCAAGATCAATGATTGAATAATAATCTAACATGGAGCTAATATTCTTATTAGCAATGTAGTTTAGGTCGATTGTGTATTTATCAGCTTGAGCAATATCTCCCTGCGGCCTATGTTGTTTCATTCACCAATGCAGGCATTGATAAGCTGTTAGCAATAACAATATTAAAAGAACGACATGCGTGGCAGTGGCGCTTGATTGTAATCGTTTTAAGTTATGCTATGAATTTTCAGACTTGAATTGATACACACTATTACCGATAATTTTCTTAGCAGCGGATTTTGCTTTCGTTGCATATTCGACAACGTCTGCTTCATTCTTTATGGTGTCAAAATCTAAAATTCTGACTGCACCGATAGATAAGGCTAGTAAGGGATAAAAGACTTCATTTTCATACCTATCTAGTGCTGACATACCTTGTGCTTGGATATGCTCGGCGTTGTATAGCTCTGGGTGGAGATTGGTGAATGACGTTAATATTTGATTACAGCGATGCTGCCAGTCATCACTCTCAAACAAAACAATAAAATCATCACCGCCAACATGACCGATAAAATCTAGTTCTGGATTAACGTGTTCGTTGAGAATTCGAGCTGTTTTTTTAATAACGTTATCGCCTTTTCCGTAGCCATAAATATCGTTATAAGGTTTGAAATTATCTAAATCGAAGTAACACATAACGGCATTACGACCTTGCTGAATAACCTCCGTTGTGCGTTCACTAATCGGCACATTTCCAGGCAAGCCACTGAGTGGATTAGCATGCATCGCCATGGTGATTTGTAACTCGGTAATTTGCCTGAGCAAATCCATCAAACTACCGATACCTTGATAGTAGCCATTGTCGGTAATGATGAATGTACTGTGCTGTAAAGATGTATCTTGGCTGGTGATTCGTTGACTTAATGTTTTGAGCGGCAAGGCCACATCAGCAATGGTGGGGTGGGTATCCATAAATAAATGAATTTGTTTTCTACCATGTAGTTCGCGGCCATAGCGGCTAGCATATAAATTCATAATTTCATCACGCCATACCATACCGGCCACTGAACTATCTTTATTAAGTACAGGCAAGGCCGTGAGATCGGCTGTGTTATGAAAGCGCTCTCCGACCAAATTGACATCGTCAGATATCACGACAGGTGTTTGTGGCATCAATAAACTGGAAACTAAGGTGTTAGCACGTGGTGTATTTGCTTGAAATACAGTGACAGATTCTCGTTTAGAGAATAAGTCTTTAGGAATCGTACGTTCAGGTTGAAGTGCAGGACGACCGAAATAATAGCCTTGAACAAATTCAATTTTCATTTTATCAACGGTACGATATTCTTCACGTACCTCGATCCCTTCACCGATAACGCGACAATTAATACCTTTAGCGATATCGACCATGGATTGCACAAATTGACGTTTATGCAGATCTTCGTGGATATTTTGCATAAAATGACGGTCTAGTTTGACAAAATCGGGCTGAATTTCTGACCATGTACGTAAACCAGAATAACCTGCACCCAAATCATCCAATGCGATGGAAAAACCCATTTCACGATAGTGGTCGGTCGCATCTCGCATCAAATTATAATCATCGATGGGATATTGCTCAGTAAGCTCAATAACAACTTGATCGGCAGACAATCCTGCTTTTTTGATAAAGTCACGTGTTAAGCCATGTTGATAATCTTGGTGTAACAAGACCTCTGGTATTGTGTTGATAAATAATTTTGCATCAAGATTAAGTTGACTAAAACGTTGAATCGCCACCTCGCGGCACAATAAGTCTAACTCAGCTAAACGACCATGGCGGCTTGCTGCATCGAACAAATTAATCGGAGAGTGCAGCTGGCTATCCGAGGGGCCACGAATTAAGGCTTCATAGCCATAAATGATATTTTCTTTTAACGAGACGATGGGCTGGAATAATGGTGTGAGTGAAGCTGACGCTAAAATCTCTTCAAGTGATTGGCCTTGGAGTAACTCTTCCTTGGTCATATAAAATCCTTATCATTGAATATGAAACTAATAAGCAAAAAAAAACCCCACCCAAGAATGGGCGGGGCTTTGAGAGTTACTTAGAGTAATTAACTCAAGTAGTTTTTACCATTTAGCTTGTGCACGGAATTTAATTGCAGAAGGTTCTTGGCCTGTATCAGAACCATTTTGATCCCATGTTACTACTTTGTCATAATCAAGCATCAAACGAATGTTTTGAGTAGGGTAGTAATTAAGACCAATAGTCCATTTTTGAGCTTCATCATCACCGTTGCCATCATCAATCTCTAGGTTCTCGAAGCGAGTAGCAATTTGCCATGCACCAGTAGAAGACTTAGGTTTGATTCCAGATGTGTATCCTTTTTTCCATTTTAAAGATTCACCTGTTAGGAAGTAACCTGCTTCAACAGCATAACCATCAATCTCGATGTCACTACCAGCATTGTTGTCAGCGGTGTAATCTAAGTATTCAGCCATTGCGTGGAATGAACCATATACGCCCATTGCATCAAGTGTAAATGCATCTGAACCATCATAATCACCAGCAGCTATTTCATCTGATTTGATTTTTGTATGATCTTTATGAGCCACTAAGTGCTGAGAGAAGCTAAATTCGCTGTCACTATCGCTAACATTCATGTAGCCGGCACCAATTTGTAATAAATGGCTTTTATCTTCCATATAAGGAACAAATGAACCACGCAGTGCTAATGTTGTGCCATCATCATCTTCATCAGTATAACCACCACTGATTGAGCCGACTGTTACACCAGCAGATGCGGTCCAACGGTAATCTTTAGCAGCTAAAGCTGCAACTGCACCTGATTCACGAGCTGGTGAGATGTTTGTATCAGCGAAGAATGGACGATCCATAAATGTCATGTATTTTGAGCTGATTTTTGTATTCAGGCCAAATGGAATATGAGATTGACCTAATTTTACGCTTGCTTTTGTGTCACCAAATTTTGTGCCGTAACTAACATAGGCATCTTTGATTGATGTATCGCCTTTAGCGAAGTCACCTTCAAATTTATAACCCCAGTCATAAACAGTACCTTGGAAACCTAAACGTGCACGACGTAATTCAGTACCATCCCAATCATCAGATGAGTCACTAGAATCTGCATCAGCAGAAACTGCATCCCACATAACACGACCGATTGGTTGGAAAGACCAATTACCGTCTGTGCTAGCAACTTTTAGTTTACCTTTAGTTGTTATTTTAACGTCTGATTTACCCGCTTTTTCAGCTTTAGTATCAACAGCATCTAATGATTCTTTATCTGCTTTAGCTGCATTCGCTAATAATTCATAGTTTTGAGCAGTGATAGTACCTTGGTCACGAAGGACTTTAAGTAGATCAATCATTGCGTCGTTGTTTGCTTGTGCTGGCATTACAGCTGCGCCAAATAATGTAGCGGCAACTAATAGTGATGATGTTTTAAGTTTCAAGGGGCTATCCTCTTGTGTTTTTTAAAAAAATAAATCGGGTCGGATGTTTGTTCCGAGTTCGCACACAATAACGATTTAATATTTCAAAATTATTACGAGAAGTGAAATATTTGTGAGGAAGATACAAAACTTGATGAATGTTGTTTTATTGCAACAATTAACTCTGATTCTCCCGATATTAACCCTCCGTCATTCCCGCGTAGGCGAGAATCTAACGATAGTGGAAAACACACTTCCGGATCCCCGCCTATGCGAGGATGACAAAATAGATAAGAGGCTGACTAAACTAATAAGCAAGAACTTGATAAAAGATGGGTGCAAGCCTTGAAAAATAGCTTTGTTATCTCAATATGTATAAAAGGTTATCTTCTATATATTAGGAAAACGTATGTTTCGTTTGTTAGTGTTATTATTTTTAATCGTGCCATTAATAGAGATTTATTTTTTAATTCAAGTCGGCGAAGTGATTGGTGCTGGCTGGACCATCTTTGCCGTTGTCGCTACAGCCGTTATTGGTGCCGGCCTATTACGAGTGCAAGGCGCTTCGACTTTATTACGAGCACAATCAAATATGCAGCAAGGCACGTTGCCTGCAATGGAAATGATGGAAGGCATAGCTTTGGCCGCCAGTGGCATGCTGTTAGTTACGCCAGGATTTTTCACCGATACCTTTGGTTTTGCTTTATTGATCCCTGTTATACGTCGGGCATTGATAAGAAAGCTATTTAAACAGAGTCAATTTACTGTTCATGGACAGGCAAGGTATTCACAGCATAGCCAGATGGATTCAACTATTATTGAGGGTGAAGTTGTCGATGAAAATGAAGAGCGCCATCTAAAATAATTCCCGTAGGTCGAACTGTAGTTCGACATGTTGGACTGAAATCCAAGCTACCGTCTTATCAGCATGAAAAGTAGGCGTGGAGATACGATAAAAAATTATTTTCTCCCCCTTGAAGTTTATTTTTATACCCCCATCTTTGGGGTTCCTAGATTTTTTGTTAGACATTTTTTGAGGTTATATTGATGAATATTCGTCCCCTTCATGATCGTGTGGTTGTTCGTCGCACTGAAGAAGAAACAATGAGTGCTGGTGGTATCGTGCTTCCTGGTAGTGCAGCTGAGAAACCTGCGACAGGTGAAATCGTTGCAGCAGGTAACGGCAAAATTACTGACTCTGGCAATGTACGCGCTATGGATGTCAAAGTTGGCGATAAAGTTTTATTCGGTAAATTTGCTGGCACTGAAGTTAAAGTCGATGGTGAAGATCTTCTTGTTATGCGTGAAGACGATATCGTAGCTGTTCTAGAAGCATAGTCTTTTACCCACCCTATATATAAAGTACATTAAGAGGAATTAACATGGCTGCTAAAGAAGTCAAATTTGGTGCTGATGCACGTACATTAATGATCAACGGTGTGAATACACTGGCTGACGCAGTAAAAGTAACATTAGGTCCTAAAGGCCGTAACGTTATTTTGGATAAAAGCTATGGCGCACCGACTATCACTAAAGATGGTGTGTCTGTTGCCAAAGAAATAGAATTAGATAATAAATTCGAAAACATGGGCGCACAAATGGTTAAAGAAGTGGCTTCTCATACTTCTGATGCTGCTGGTGACGGTACAACAACAGCAACAGTATTAGCTCAAGCTATTCTACGTGAAGGCATGAAAGCCGTTGCTGCGGGTATTAACCCAATGGATCTTAAACGCGGTATCGATAAAGCGGTGACTGCAGCAGTTACAGAATTAAAAAGCATGTCAGCATCATGTGATGATGATAAAGCGATTGCTCAAGTAGGTACTATTTCTGCAAACTCTGATACATCTGTGGGTGGCATCATTGCTGAAGCAATGCAAAAAGTAGGTAAAGAAGGCGTTATCACTGTTGAAGATGGTTCTGGTTTTGAAAATGAACTAGACGTTGTTGAAGGTATGCAGTTTGACCGTGGTTACCTATCTCCATATTTTGTAACAGATCAACAAACAATGACAGCTGATCTTGAAAGCCCATTTGTCTTGTTATTTGATAAAAAAATCTCAAACATTCGTGATTTACTACCAACATTGGAAGCTGTTGCAAAAGCAAGTCGTCCATTGTTAATTATTGCTGAAGATATCGAAGGCGAAGCATTGGCAACATTAGTTGTGAACAGCATGCGTGGCATTGTTAAAGTATGTGCTGTTAAAGCTCCTGGCTTTGGTGATCGTCGTAAAGCAATGTTACAAGATATTGCTACATTAACTGGCGGTGTTGTTATTTCTGAAGAAGTTGGTTTAAGTCTTGAGAAAGTAACTTTAGATGATCTTGGCCAAGCTAAAAAAATCACAGTAAGCAAAGAAAACACAACTGTTATTGATGGTGCTGGTTCTGCTAGCGACATTACTTCACGTGTTGAAATGATTCGTTCACAAATCGCTGATTCATCTTCTGACTACGATAAAGAGAAGTTACAAGAACGTGTTGCGAAACTTGCTGGTGGTGTTGCCGTCATCAAAGTAGGCGCAGCAACTGAAATGGAAATGAAAGAGAAAAAAGCACGTGTTGAAGATGCATTGCATGCAACTCGTGCAGCAGTTGAAGAAGGTGTTGTTGCCGGTGGTGGTGTTGCACTTGTTCGTGCAGAAAGTACATTAGGTGACTTGACGGGTGACAACCATGACCAAGATGTGGGTATTAAACTAGCACGTCGTGCAATGGAAGAGCCTTTACGTCAAATCGTGACTAATGCGGGTGATGAAGCCTCTGTTATTTTGAATGAAGTTGCAGCTGGTAAAGGTAACTTCGGTTACAACGCAGCAACAAGTGTTTATGGTGACATGATTGAAATGGGTATCCTTGACCCAACGAAAGTAACTCGTACTGCATTGCAAAATGCTGGTTCAGTTGCTGGTTTAATGCTAACTACTGAAGCAATGATTGCTGAAGTACCACAAGAAGCTGGTGCTGCTGCAATGCCTGATATGGGCGGTGGCATGGGCGGCATGGGCGGCATGATGTAATCAAAACTGCCTTTTGATATATTAAAAAAGCCTCGACTTTGGTCGGGGCTTTTTTTTGCATACTATTTAAGCTTAGTTAGTCGCCACGGCCTCATCAGTAAATAAGTGGCTGATAATACGTTGTTCAAGATAAGGATAGAATGGGTTCCAACGAATACGTAACATAGCTGAGGCAGAGATTGTTAACATGCCACGCTCACCTCTGAACGCAAGGTGTCCAAGTTGGACTCTGGGATTATCCTTATATTGACCCTTGCCATAAAGTGGATCTTGTTCAGGAAAGGATAGCGCAAGATGACCGAGTGAGAAGAGCCCCGAAGGCCAGGATAAATTAATATCAGTTTGGGATATATCTGTTTGTCCCGTTTTTTTTGTACGGACAACCACGCTAGGGCTATTCTCATTTTCGTTAGTCACCAGACTGAAAATGAACTGATTACTGGCATTATTGGAAATTGCTGTAATCAGTGTATTTGGATCTGATTTCAGCATATATTCCATGTTAGTACGACGATTGATGTCAAATAACACCAATTCATGATTACGATTCGGTAGTCGCTCCAATAGTTTGTGAATCACTGCGGGAGAAGATACCGTAGAATCAAGAACTGACTGAAAGGCCAATATCTGAGGCATCTGTTCCAGTTTCTCAGAGGAAGCCAAAGTATTAATTCGTGATTGATTTTCGAGAGTCAATCGATAGGCTTGATTGCCAGCATTGATGGTGAATGAGTTGTATTTGAAAGGATCATACTCTGGTAAAACACCATTCCACCGAAGTTTTTCTAATCCTAGAACATGACCGAGCCGCTCCTGCCAAATTGCCAAGACAGCTAATTTTGTCACTGCAATTTGAGGTGAGATTAAAACCAGTTTTTTAACCGGTGGCAGTGTGGGGTCTTCAATCACAGAGAGCGCATAGTTCAATGCCAGTGCACCGCCGTTTGAATACCCGACAATATAGATAGGTTGATCACCTACCTGCTCATAAAGATGTTGTACGGCCAACTTGACTGCGGCAGCCATATCTTGCCAACGTACATCGAGAAGCCCCGAAGGACTGGTACCATGGCCTGGAATTCTCAGTCCAACAACATGAGCCCCTTCAGCATGAAGACGCTGCCCAAGAGTGTGTAAACTATAAGGTGAATCTGACATACCATGGAGTAACAATACCCCGACAGTTGCTTTGTCAGTAGAAAACTCAAAACTACGATTCCAATTACGTGGCCAGAGCGTAGGATCGGACAAGCTAGAGCTATGGAAACGGTTAATGATCATTTGATCTTCAGGTTCGACTTGATTGTAGACTTGTTCCTTGAGCTGTACGAATAAGCGATCTTCTAACGCCAAGTATTCGGTGAAGGTTGTTATCGGTGTTGACTCAGTGAATTCAGCGTCGAGTTCTGCTGTGTGCCAGACTTTAAGGTCTGACTGACTATTGAGATAAATAACGGCCACAGCAACTAAGGTGATAAATCCACCCATAAATACATTAAGCAGGATCTTGCCGATTTTTTTTGATATGCGATGCGTGAGTTTTATCATAGTAAACAGTAATATCCTTGCTCAGCTTATGGAGCTAAATTCAAAGTGGCAACGCGATAAATGTTCCACCATTTTTCTTGGTTAATTCACGCATTAATATACCAAATCTGTCTGTTGTCCCCGGAGAAATAAAACCGATACCGTGGATCTTGGCGAGCCTTTTTCCTGAATGTGTTAACAAATTTTGCTTGGTAATCTTGTCTATAACTGGGTCATACGACATACCGCTATAATCATCACCAAATACATAAACAGAGGTCGTAATATTGGGTTTTGCATATTTTCGTAAAGCGACTTGTAGGCCTTCGATAGGGCTACTATTAGACATCTCAGCCCAATGATCAAATAAATTGATTACGCTGGTTCTTCTGCCCGGCGTATCTGGCATCCATTTACCATCATATCCTGAGATCAGGGATGTCCCCATATCATTTAAAATCTGAAAACCTTTTACTTCGGGATGGATATTCAAAACATTGATTATTTCTGAAGATACGCGGTTCCATATTTGTTTCATGCTACCTGAGGTATCGATAATAAAAATAACGTAATCACTATCAACAGGAATACCACCAACTTCATCATCACGAGTTGAGCTGGTTTTCTTAGGCGTGGAGATTGAAGCTTGTTTTAATGTTGATTGAACTAATGACAGACCTTGAATATTAGATGTAAGCGTTATCTGTTCATCCTGCTGTTGCTGTATTTTTTTCTCGATTTGAATGGAGGCTGTTTCTAAACGTTTCTGTTCATTTGATGATGTAGTGGATTTTGATAATTGGCTTTTAATAGTTTGTTCAATCTCAGAAACCGTATTCTCAAGTGTAATAACTGCTTTTAATAAGGCTTCGACTTCACCTTTTCCTATAACGGACACATCATCATTTGTTTTTGAAATTAATACCAGCATGACTACGGCACCAAATCCACAGGAGATAACATCCAGAAAGGACAGGTTGAAAATATCGAATTCTCTTTTACGAAATTTCACGGCCAATTACCTGCAGGGCTGATCACTAAGCCCCCTGTTGTTGCTGTCCAATACCAATATTGATTTATCGCATCAGGATCACCCTCAAGTGGTAGTAATACGACATCAACTTGAACGTCGGGGCGAGCACTTTCTGTGATTGTTTGTTTAAATAGTTTAACTCTGCATTCACCTGAAATTAAGTTAGAGTTTCCCAACAGTGAACTACAGCTTGAAAATGGGTTGAGGCTTTTGTAGTTTGATTCACCCTTAGTGGGTAAGCCATCAGTGATGATATATAAATTTGATGGTGCAAATTTATTGGCTGTCAGAAGCCCGTGATGTAGATTCGTCGCACCCTCAGGGATTAATTTATTCAGATCAGATAATATAGCGGACAAGTTTTTAGAGTCACTGGCTTTCATCCAGCTTTTATTTCCTAAGGTCTTTGCTTTCTCACTAAATGCTATAACAATCAATTCACTGTTTGCAGGCAACCGAGCTAGCAACCACTCAACAACTCTTTTTGTACGGATCCATTTTTTTGCCTGTTGCTTTTCTTTATCTGAACTGTTTTTTGTTTTGATAATGTCGATCAACTTTTCATTAGTCATCGATGCACTACTATCGACTAAAAGGGCAATCTTTTTCCCTTCTACTTTAAGACCTAATAGGTAGTTTTCTTCATTTATTTGCTTGCTTTCTATTAAATCGGACTTCTTTACAACCTTGATATCTTTAATATCTGATTTTAGTGTTTCTATCTTTTTAGTCGTGCTGTCAGTATTACTTATTTCTTTAGCTAAAGTGGCTTGTTTTTCTGCTAGGGATTTCTTGGCTGCAGCTTCTTGACTGGTATTTTCGCTTAGTTCAGCTTCAATACTTTTTAATGTTTGCAGGCTGCTTTCTTTCCTTTCCTCAAGGGTCTGGATGTCATGTTTGAGATTATCAAGTTCAACAGATGAATCATTCACATTGTGCTTAACAAGCATAAATACGAGAATGATTGCACCAAGCCCACACGACATAATATCGAGAAAAGCGAGGTTAAAACCTTCAGATTTTTTACGCTGAATCAAACCGGGAGGGTTACCTTATTCGGCTAAGTAGATATTTTTCACAATACTCTTGGGTATCGAGAATCTGACTATCTTGTAGACGCTGTAATTGATGGAAAAGAAACATTAGAAAAATACTGATCAGTAAGGCAATGAGTGTGGAGTTAAATGCAACACCAAGGCTATTAGTCATTCCCGAAATATCTCCGGCAAGGGCTTGATCTGCTTGTGACAATGCTTGACCGATACCACGAACTGTTCCAATAAAGCCGATTGAAGGAATCGCCCATATTAAATAACGGATCATGGTGTTTTCTGAGTCCTGTCTTATGGCTAGAGCCTCAAGGTTACTTTCAATGGCATCAGATAAGTTTTGTACATTCTGTGTCGCAGCATACCGCCATAATGATGAACGCAGTGTTCGAACTAGTGGCGATGACAAACAATCTTTTGGTATTTGTTTGTCCAGTCTGTCGATAATGTTATCTACATTGATAGTGTCATCATCACTGTCTTTATTTTCAAGAAGATCAACAGAAAACAAGTATTTTGTTTTTAATATTTCTCGATAATTAGTCGTTATTAAAAAGCAGCCCCAGAGCATCAAAATGAAACAAATTTCTTGTTCATAATCTTTTAAAATAACCACTACATCTCGGGGTGATGATAGCCCTTGAGCTTGAGCCATTTCAATTAAGGCGCTAGCTTCAGGTCGTACATAGCCTATATAAATCAAGTGTACAAAAATGATAGAGATAATGAGGGCAATAAAACTTTTAATCATAGTAGTGAGGCTCTATATATCAATAGGGAAAGAAACAGGGGAGTTAAGGCTTATCGTATTTTTACCTGCGTAGGCATTGTGAATGAGTGCTGAGGTCAGCACGAGTAGAACAATGCATAGACTTATAATAATCCTTCTTTTAGTCATGCTCATACTTAATTTCCTCCATAAACATATCGTCCGATCCTGAAGCCGAGGTCATCACGCGAATTGACTAAACCTTCTCTAAAGGCAGGTCTGAGTTCAGTCACTGAACCAGAGCGCCAGTTGGCTCCTTTAACCACATGTGAACTGGCCACTGTTAGATCCAGTGGGTTTTGCAACACTTTACCTGATTCGGGAAGTACTATCGAGTAACTGTCATGAACCCACTCACTCACATTGCCACCTTGATCATAGAGACCAGACTTTTCCTGCATAAAACTTTTTATAGGCGCGATGTTTGGATAACCATCATTATATTTAGCTACAAAGGTTTTTACTTTTCCCTTGGCGGATTCATCAGCGATGTTAACCGCCTTCTTTGGAATAACATGTTCATTACCCCAGACAAATAATGTTTGAACTGATTTGCCAGATTTTCTCGCTAACCATTCCCATTCAGCTTCAGTTAATAAGCGATAGCCATCAGCTTTGGCATTAATTCCTTTGAGACGTGCATTGCGAATGTCGTAAACAGGTATTAATTCTTCTAGTTGACTGAGCCAATTACAAAACTTGGCTGCCTCTATCCATGACACGGAGGTAACAGGATTCTTAGCTGCACCTTGTTTGTTCTTGTCATATTGACGGTATTCCGCATTAGTAACTTCATGAACACCGGCATAAAAGGCCTTGCTAAGTCTAACGTCTTTTATAAACTCATTTGCTCTTTGACCTGGTTCGCTACGCTTTGCACCCATTGTAAAGGTATCATTGACTTTAAATAGTTTTAGCTCACCTCCGGCCTGATTGATGTAATGACGAGGAGCTTCTTTAAGCTTGGCATTTTTTTCAGTAACGAGAGCCACATTAATTTTTTTGGTATGACTTGAGCTCGGCGTCACTATCTTGGTGATAGAGCGGAATCCTTTTTTACTCAGGGTGATCTTCTGAGCAACAGCATTCAAGGATAATTGCAGTGGAGTTGTACCAACAAGTTTGCCATTCAATTCAACCTCAGCTTGTGGCGAGGCTACAATTTCGACATTACCCATTTCTTTTTTCAAATCAAAAGCTAACCGTAAGGTCTCATCAGCTGCAATAGTGAATGTTTTACTTGCGGTGAAATAACCGGGCTTAGAATACATTAAGGTATGTTTTAACCCCGCTTCAACGCGAATATCGGAGGTTTTGGTTTTGCTCAAGGTAATTTTGTCTAAAACTAGTTTTCCATCGTTAGGCTTTAAAGATATGCTGACAGCGGCTTTTTCTAATTCCAAGCTGTAATCTCGGCTGAGATTTGGTTTGGAATTACTTACTTCGATAGTATCGTTGATTGTTTCGTAACCATTGAGTGCGACTTTCATATTATGAAAACCGCCTTGCAGTGATAAGTTCAGTGGTGAAAGTCCCATATCAACACCATCAAGCAAAACTTGGGCACCATTGGGTGTCGTTTTTACGGCCAATACGCCATCAATGGCAGAGAGCTGAATAACTTTCTTAAAACGTTCATTTCTAGCTAATGATAATGTTGTAGATACATCCTTATAGTAAGGGTGAGTAACAGTTAGCTTATAATCACCAGCAGCTAATTCATATTCAAATGTATTTGAAATGGCGAGCACTTCATCATTAATCAACCAGCGGGTTTTATCGTCGTTAATATTTGTGCCTAGCTCTATTTTTGCTGGCAGGGGTGACAATGTGACAGATGTTACTTTGCCGAAATCATTGTCATTTACTACTTGTGTTACCGATTGGAAACCTTCTGCTGATACAGAAATAGCAGGGTGTTTTGATATTGAGTAGAGTGATTCACTAATGATGACTGCAAACCCTTGATGGAGACGAACAGATGATAATTCAGCTGCATCATCAGGGTGTATTTCGATACGAGTACCTCGTGAAACAAGGATAATCGTTAAAATGATAAGAGCACCAGCCATAAAGAATGCAAACACTGTCATATAGAGTAGACGCTGTTTCTTTTTTGCCGCAAGTAATTGTTGATTAAATAGGTTCGTCACAATAGATACTTAAGTTATAACTAGTTTGGTCATAAGGGATGAGCACATTCATTAATTTAGATTTATAACCTTTTCTTTTACCTTCAAAGGTATAGTGACCAGGTGTTAATTGAATTGTTTTTAACTGTGTTATGCCTACGATACCAACACCTCGCACTAGAATATTAGTCTGATTATCAGAGACAACTTTTACCGATATTTTCTTATTCATACTCTCAAGGATATGAGATAGCTCTGTTGTTCGCTTCTGAAGTGATGGGCTAGAATCAACAAATGCAGAGGCTTGGTTTACTTTGCCTTTTATTTTTGATGAAAGCTGTTGATTTGATAGGCGATAGGGATTGTTTATCTGTTGTTCAAATTCATTATTCAGGGCTATGATTGTTGTTGCCTTAGATAGCGATTCTTGAATGACTTTATCATCAGCTTGTTCACGCAATGCTAATTCTAATTGCTTCTTCGCAGTTACCCAATCATCAGCATTGATAGCAGTTTGTGCTTGACGTTGATATTTGGCAAGACGTTGTTTTTTCTCAAGGTTTTGTAATGCGATGACAGCATCTTGAACTTCTTGACGTTTAGGGTAAATATTTTTTGCAGCGAGGATTTTCTGTTTTGCTTTTCCAGCATCACCTTTCTTTATCGCTTGGTATGACTGAGTGATATAGGATTTAAAATTCTTATTGTTAATCGCAGTGATTAATATTTGTTTTCGTTCAACAATTCCTGCTCGTTCGGGGGCAAGTTTAATGAGCTCTTTTATAAGACCTAATTCTTTCTCAGGTTTATTTTCAATTTTAGCGGTGTTTATTTTTTCAAGTAGAGTCAAAATCTCAGGTAAAACCTCTATTTTTGTTGCTAATATCTCAGCCTCAACAGAAGTATTATCGAGCATCAATGCAGTGTCAATTTGAAATTTAGCATCATCATAGTTGTCTGCATCATAGGCACTTTGTGCTCTAGATAATGCTTGTTCAAGCTCACGCTGACTGTCTGAAATCATTGTCTGAGCTAGTTGCTGTAATTCTTCAACCGTACTGACTGCGCCAGCATAATCGGTGATGCTGAATTTTGATAGAGCCTCATCTTCTATGGTGGTAAGACGCTGAGAGAGAGCTGGATCCCACTTAATCAAATCAATTTTAGTAAGCTCAGGTTTGAGACTGTTTTCATAATCACTGATGATATCGATGTAGGCCTGTCGCAGTTGTTCATCAGCTACTACTGGGGATTCTTGTGATAGTGGCACACTATCTTGTTTCGTAGGAACAGGAATAGCAGAGGACACAGCTTCATCATCACTAACATAGCCGAAGGAAATAAATAAAATCACCATCGCACAGAGGAGTGAGGCGGAAATAAGTCCAACACCTATTTTGATATATTGTTTGTGTCGTTTTGCTTTGGCAGCTACGATCTCTTGTTCAAGTATCACAACCTATTACAGCTCCAAATTAGGGGTCGATTCCTGCTCATAGATACGTTTTAAGAACGCACGCCACTGTACAAACTGCTGTTGTATATTACCGGTTAGCTCAACGGTTTCATCCTCGAAAGAGATGACTTGTGCTTCTAACTCAAGATTTACCGATTCGCCTAATTCATTAATAGCAGATTGATGTATTTCCGCTTCTTTTATGGATTTATAACCACTGGATATTAACATTGCCCCACCAATACCACCTGCAATAGCCGCAGTATCAAGTGCTATATTGGAGTTGTTGCTATCTCCAGATGCACCGGCAGCAATCGCAAGTGCAATGAGTAATACGCCCCCGACGGCTTTATATATTCCTTCTTGTTTTGCTTCATGACGTAACTGCTTCTCAGTGAAGCTAGCTTCTTGCCACGCGAGGTAGCTTTCGTCCATGTTCTGTGAGAAGGAAACGTAGTTTTGTTGCAGGCTATCCACAAATAATTGTTCGCGAACCCGAATCGCCATTACACGTTCAAAAAGAGGATCATTATCACTAGGTTTGCTGACCAGCTTAATATATCGTCCTTTGGTATTCATATATTCCATAAATGCAGCGTCATTAAAGCTCGCACCAAATTGCAGATTGGCAATATATTTCAGATTATCTAGCTCTGAAGCACTACGTTTTTTTAAAGCGTCAATGATTTGAGCGGATGCTTCTTCAAAAACGGGGTCATAAGGATCTTCACCATTGTTTCTATTGTTCTGATAAAAAGATTCTTGCACCTCATGCTTGAATGACTTGTTCAGCCATTCTTTGTTGCTGATATCCATAACAGCTAGTTCGAACTTAACATTTTGACCATCAGACTCTTCGATTTTTCCAAGTACATATAAATCCCCTGATGCCGTTTCATCTGGAGTAACACGTACGGCACCAAATTCATGACTATCATCAAGTGCTTGTTTCAATTTATAAGCAAATCGATTAGCCTCAGCACGGCGTAGTTCAGGCCATATACCTTCATCCTCATAATTTTTGGTGTCTTCAGAGAGGCCGGGGTCAAAGACTGGAATAATGACATCTAGTTTTGGCGCTATAGAAACCGTTTCAGTCACTTTTTCTTCATACGATGAAGAAGACTTTGGGCCTACAGTTCTTTGACTGCCTGTTGTTACACAACCAACAAGGAAATGTGAAAAGATCAGTGCGTAAGCGATAAGCTTTTTGGATGTTTGGTATTTATTACTCATTGTTTTTAATTGGCAGTCCTTTGTATTTACGATACTCGTTCCACAGCTTCTCTTTTTTAATAGGATCTTTTTCTATTTCAGCTGCAAGTCGAATTTGAGCCGCTATTGCATCATCATTATTGGCCGGTGGAATATCTTCTGGTTCAACGCCATTTATGCTACCACCGCCTTTTATTTTAGCTGATTTGTTATTAATATTCTCAGTCACGCTTGAGCTTTCAGGGCTTTCAGAATAATCGGCAGGAGGTAATGTAGACTCCTTCTCTGTGCCCGTCATTAATGGACTTGCCGCAGAATCTAAACCTGCCTCACTTCCTGTACCAGATTCTTGGTTGCTTCCACCGGCAGATGACGATGAAGCTGCTGAGGATGAACTAGATTGATTTGATAAATTGCAAAATTCAAAACGATCTACAGATTCAAAAAAAGCTCTATTCATGGCTTCAAGTCTTTCACGATGAGTCCATTCTGGATTATCAATATAGTTGATTTCGACATTAGAGCAGTCAATACCTGCAGCTAAAGCCTCGTCAGCAGATACTTGTGGAGCAAGCCCTAGAAGCAAAAAGACCAATAAAGCTCCTGTTTTAGCTAAGTGAATGTGATTGAATCTGTCCATCTTATCAATTCTCGAATTAGTGTCTTTATGCTGGTAATTTTATATACAGATATATAATCTCACCCCATGAATCAGAGGGCAAATGATATGAAAAGGTTCCTGAATTATATGGGCTTTAGTTATGAAAGTATATGGATCTAAAATAGGGTGGTTTACATAGCTTATTTGTAGGTGAATATTGATTTCACTGTTTAATCCGTTATTTTTAAGTGAGTTTTCAAGAATAAGGCAAATACTATGGGTAAATCGCCCTCTATCACTTAGGTTAATTAAGTAAGATTCATCAATGCTAGAGATGTTGAGGCTGAGTATTTTTTATATATTTTCTGGATCAAGTTAATCCAACTGCCTTTGTTTGAGTTAATATTAAGGTTT
>Ga0209495_1000249_pt1 | contig 43525 bp, 40 predicted proteins | sample EN1Hudsemesocosm_FD_184629 | JGI IMG/M metagenome (GOLD analysis project Ga0209495, IMG submission 184629) | Methane-oxidizing microbial communities from mesocosms in the Hudson Canyon - EN1E Hudson Canyon (SPAdes) (version 2) | ecosystem: Environmental > Aquatic > Marine > Cold seeps | place...
ATACCAATCAGATTAAATTTATGATCTAATGGCGACATGAAATATATTTCCCAGAAACAACTCGAAGATAAGCTGAAACCTTTAGATATCAAAGCTCTCATCGCTAAAGAGACTAATGGTCGAATGCGCATTCGCTTACTCGCACTTTTACACATAAAAGAGGGAGCCAACAGAGCCAAAACCGCTATATATTTAAAGAGTAGCCGTAAGGCAGTTAATGATTGGGCTAAAAATTTCTATGAAAATGGACTCGATGGCTTAAAAGAAAAACCTCGAACAGGTAGACCTTGTCATTTGACACCTGAGCAACTGATTACCTTTAAAGAATACGTAATAGCGAATAGCATCAAACCTAATGGTGGTCGCCTTACAGGACAATACTTAGTTAGCTATATTAAAAAAGAATTTGGAGTCACTTATTGTTTAGACAATATTTATAGGCTACTAAATTCACTAAGATTTTCTTGGATAACCAGTCGTTCTAAGCACCCAAAACAGTCACAAGAAATTCAGGAGAGTTTTAAAAAAATTCAAAAGTGAAGTGATCCCTAAAGATCATGATAGATCGAGCATAGATATTTGGTTTCAAGACGAAGCGAGGTTTGGCCAACAAAATACTACAACAAGGTTGTGGGCTGAAAAAGGCTCAAGACCACGAGCCGTTAGGCAGCAGCAATTTCAATATGCTTATCTATTTGGTGCTATTTGTCCGGCTACAGGCGCAACAGAAGCAATAGTGACGCCCTATGTAAATAAAGAAGCCATGAGACAACATCTACAGCAAATATCACAGGCCACACCAACGGGGCGACATGCTGTTGTGATTATGGACGGTGCAGGTTGGCATACCAATGATACAGCGTTCGCCTTTGATAACATTACGCTAGTCAGGTTACCCGCGTATTCACCAGAATTAAACCCTGTAGAGCAAATTTGGCAGTGGCTAAGACAGAATGAATTGGCTAACAAATGCTTTGAAGGATATGAAGACATTGTTAATTCATGCTGCGATGCTTGGAATAGCTTTGTGAGTAATTCAGAGCGGGTCAAAGGGATGTGTATGAGAGAATGGATGGATTTGGGTGTTTAAATAATCTGATTGGTATTACATACCCTTTTATATTGTGTTTCATTCTGATTGTGAGGCGCATCAAATAAGTAACCTTGACCAGAAAAAACATCGATATGCCGCGAGCTATCGTCTATCAAATAGTCACAATTAAGCATGCCCTTGTAACCACAAAATATGTAATTCATTTCGCTAATAAAAGGAAAGTGTTTTTTTAACCAATCATACTTAGCGGCAAATGAACTAGGGTATTCCATAGCCGCACTGGCAAAATAAATGTCATATGATTGACTTAATTCTTTGATCACTTCAGCCGCATCATCAAAAATGGCTAAGCCTTTAAAAAAGTCAGGGTGATGTGGAAACTGACGTACTGTGGTTAAATGTGCCTCTGGCACTACGTCATAGATCCTGTGTCCACGCATGTTTTCTTTGTTTAAGGTCACGGAAAAATGTTGCTGATACCACTCAATATGTCGAGATAATGTATCCGCGACTGTTTCGTCCATATCAATCGCAATACTTTTTTTCATATTCCTCCCTAGTTTGCACTGCAATTCGCAGATGACACTAACGTAATTAGCCAATCAACCTAACAGTAGTAACATGTTCAATATTACCAATCGCTTCAATCACATGCCCATTTTCCATTTGTTCGACATCGAGTATGTTGTAGGCTAGATCACCACGACTTTTATTCATCATATCGAGTACATTCACGTTATGGTCGGCTAATACCGATAGGACGCTACCGAGTACTTTGGGTACGTTTTCATTAGCAAAAATAATACGCTGACCTTCGCATCTTGCCATGCTCACTTCGGGAAAATTAACCGAATTTTTTATATTGCCATTTTCGAGGAAGTCCATAATTTGTTTTGCTGCCATGATGGCGCAGTTTTCTTCAGCCTCGGCCGTGGAAGCACCGATATGTGGCATAGCTATTACATCACTTCGGCCATAAAAAACTGGCTCGGGGAAGTCACATACGTAACCTCTTAATTTGCCGTTATCAAGTGCATTGACTATAGCTTGAGGATCAACGATGGACTCACGAGCAAAATTAACTAAGACCATGCCGGGTTTGGCTTGGGCAAGGGCTTCTTGATTGATCATATGATGTGTCGGTTTGATTGCCGGTACGTGTAAACTTACATAGTCACAGCGAGCGAGTAGGGCGTGCATGTTTTCGGCTTTTTGCACGTCGCTAGATAAACGCCATGCGGCTTCAATGGATAATGCTGGGTCGAAGCCTACAACATTCATACCCAGCGCAAGGGCCATATCAGCGACCAATGAGCCTATTGCGCCTAAACCGATAATGCCTAATGTTTTACCTTTGAGTTCATTGCCAGCAAATTGTTTTTTCTGTGTTTCTAAGGTTTTATGTAATTCACCCGCATCATGTACATCGTGCAAAGTAGTCACATGGTCAATACCTGACTTGATCCCGCGAGAGCCCAAAAGTAGTCCTGCTAGAACTAATTCTTTAACTGCATTGGCATTGGCGCCGGGCGTATTAAATACCACTATGCCTTTTTTACTGTAGTCTTCAACCGGCACATTGTTTACGCCTGCACCGGCTCTTGCCACAGCTAATACTGAATCAGGTAGTACTTCATTGTGTAATTTATGACTGCGCAGCAATACCGCGTCTGGGTGCCCTATATCCGAACTCACTTCGTACTTATCACGACTAAAGCGTTCTAGTCCTTTGACCGATATTTGATTAAAGGTTTTAATTTTATACATTTCATTCCTTAACTATTTTTTAGCGCAAATTGAAAAAAGTGAATCGCTTACAAAATTTGTTTTTTTACACTGTGGTAAGCCCACTCAAGCCACGGCATTAACGCCTCGAGGTCCTTGTTTTCGATGGTAGCTCCACACCAAATTCTTAATCCGGCAGGTGCATCTCGATAGGCTCCTATGTCATAGGCGACTTGTTGCTCGTCAAGTAATTTGACTACCGATTTAACTTGCTCAGGGGTTAAATCAAGGGTCAAACAGACGCTAGTATTTGAGCGAATATGAGAGTCTTGAGCTAAAAATGCTATCCAATCATGTTGCTCAACAAATGCTTCAATGGTGGCGAGGTTTGTATCTGCTCTGGCGATTGTTGCGGTTACGCCGCCTATGGATTCAACCCAATTCAACGCGTCTAAATAATCCACCACACATAACATTGAGGGCGTGTTGATAGTGGCGCCAGTGAATAAACCTTCAATTAATTTACCACCTTTAGTCATTCGGAAAATTTTAGGTAATGGACGAGGAGGTGCATAACTTTCAAGACGTTCGACCGCGCGAGGGCTCAGAATTAACATGCCATGTCCCCCTTCTCCCCCTAGCACTTTTTGCCAGCTGTAGGTGATTACATCAAGCTTATCCCAATCCATTTCTTGGGCAAACACTGCTGAGGTAGCATCGCAAAAAGTTAACCCTTTGCGATTTGAGTCAATCCAATCTGCATTAGGTACTTTTGCCCCAGAAGTGGTGCCATTCCATGTAAATACCACGTCATTATCACAGTTAACTTCTGATAAATCAGGAAGGTGACCATAGTCAGCACTTAATACACGAGTGTTATCTAATTGTAATTGTTTGGTAATGTCGGTAGCCCAACCTTGCCCAAAAGATTCCCAGTACACTACATCGACAGGACGCTGACCTAACATCGACCACATGGCCATTTCCATCGCACCAGTATCGGAAGCCGGCACAACGGCAACACGATAACCTTCAGGTAAACCCAAAATTTTAGCCGTATCTAAACAAGCACTTTTTAACGCTTGTTTGCTGATAGTTGCTCGGTGAGATCTGCCCAGCACGGATAAATCAAGTTTACTGACATCGTAACCGGGTCTTTTGGCACAAGGGCCAGATGAAAAGTTAGGGTTCTTAGGTTTAAGGTTAGGATGCATGATTTTCTCGAGCTAAAGGTAAATGAATTTAGTATTTATCGAGAATACAAGTGATTGATGGGCATCACCAATATTCAAGTGTCATGAATTATATCGATTGTGTTATATGAATGTTAAAGGCCTTACTGACAAGGAAAAGTAGGAGTATGGCGGTGTTTGGATTAGTAATAAATGATGGTATTCAACATTTACCCGATTAAAGGAAATGTAAAACTAATTAACATAATGGTGCAAACATTTACATTTAAATTGCACTAGTTCAACATAACCCTCTATAAAAATGACCAAAAGTACAAGAGGAAATAATTTTGGCGCAGAATAATGAGAATATGCTTTTTATTGTTTTAGTAAGTTGTGTTGCCACTATAGGTGGTTTTTTGTTTGGTTTTGATAGTGGCGTAATAAATGGCACTGTTGATGGATTAAGGTCTGCATTTAATTCACAGGATATTGGTACTGGTTTTAACGTGGCCAGTATGTTGTTGGGTTGTGCGATTGGGGCGTTTACCGCAGGGCGATTGGCTGACAAATATGGGCGTAAGTCGTTATTATTGGCCACTGCAGTTTTCTTTATTATCAGTGCATGGGGGTCCGGTGTTGCTGGGTCTTCCGTAGAATTTATTATATACCGACTTTTAGGTGGCTTAGCCGTAGGCGCAGCATCTGTCATGGCCCCAGCTTATATCAGTGAAATTGCCCCCGCTAGGTTGAGAGGGCGGTTGGCCTCTATCCAACAAATTGCCATAGTCATTGGTTTGTTTTCTGCTTTTGTTAGTAATTATTTGTTAGTTAATTTTTCTGGCTCATCTACCGCAGAATTTTGGATGGGATTTGAGGCATGGCGATGGATGTTTTGGATAGAATTATTTCCTGCCGTTTTGTTTTTAGTTGCCTTGATATTTATTCCCGAAAGTCCCAGATATTTGGTGCTCGATGGTCGGGACAATGAAGCGCAAGTCGTGCTTAATAGATTGTATGGTGACAGTGCAGGGCGGCAGAAGTTAGTTGAAATTCAGCAGTCGTTGTCAGCAGACAAACACAAGCCTAAGTTGGCGGATTTAAAAGACAAAACCACAGGCAAAGTGCGCACTATAGTTTGGGTGGCACTGGGTTTAGCCACCTTTCAGCAATTAGTCGGCATTAATGTGGTTTTTTACTACGGTGCAGTTTTATGGCAAGCCGTAGGGTTTTCTGAAGGCGATGCATTGTTGATCAATATTATCAGTGGCGCTGTGAGTATCGCGGCTGTTGTAATCACCATGTATTTGATTGATAAAGTTGGGCGCAAACCTTTCCTAATGGTTGGCTCTATTGGTATGGCAATTACCCTAGGATTGATGGTTTTCGCTTTTGGTAATGCTGATGTTGATGGTAACGGAAACTTAGATCTTGGTGGACTGGGAACCTTGGCATTAGTCTCAGCTAACGCCTATGTGTTTTTCTTCAACCTATCTTGGGGACCTGTCATGTGGGTTATGTTGGGGGAAATGTTCCCTAATCAAATCCGCGGTTCAGGCTTAGCTGTTGCTGGACTTGCACAGTGGACCGCAAATTTTGCGATTACCATGACCTTCCCCATCATGCTGGCAAGCATTGGCTTAGCTGGCGCTTATGGTTTTTATACGCTGTGTGCGGCACTTTCAATTCTATTTGTGGCGAAGTTTGTGTACGAAACTAAGGGCAAAGAACTGGAAGAGATGCACGGATAATTACAACTGGTAGGTAAAGCCGTTAGGATAACGGTTTTACCTACTTTAGCCCAAATCGATTTACTCATTCACCAATATATTCTAGTTTTTTTAGCAATCAGCCTACTATTCGTCAGCAAAACCTAATCAAATAATATCCGCGACAAAAATCCTTTTTCCTCTGTTTATCAGACCCTATTGGCATCAAAGACATATCTATTTTTGTTATTTACATTACGTTGACAGCAATAAAATTATTGCAGTGCTTAACGTATTGAAAATTATTGAGTAGTTATAGATTTTACTTTTTGATCGCTACATACTTTTCTTAGGAAGGTATTTAGCAATTAAGTCTTCTAAGGATTTGTGTTTAAGAGGTTTGACTATGTAGTCGTCCATGCCCGCTTCCTTCGCTTTTTCATAGTCTTGTTTCATCGCGTTAGCAGACAGTCCACAAATAGTCAGTTTGTCTTGCCCTTGTAGTCTAATTGTGCGTGTTGCTTCGTACCCATCCATGACCGGCATTTGAATATCCATTAACACTAGATCATATTGAGGTGAATTGACTATTTTGGTCACAGCTTGTTGACCATCTTCGGCAATATCAAAAGTGACACCTAGTAAGTTAAGCATTTCACCTGCCACTGCTTGATTAATATTGTTATCTTCAACTAACAATATATGGCCTTCATATTGCGCCGCTTTTTGTTCCTCGACAATAATCTCAGCTGTTGATGTGCCTTTTAAATTGGTAATAAATAATCGTTGAATAAAGGTAGAAGCTTGTTGTGGAGTAAAAGGGTGAGTTAAACATTCAACTGGCCACATGGTTGTAAGCTGCTTAGGTAAATTACTTGGTTGAGTATTAGTGATAAAACCCACTCTAATTGATTTGCTGACCAATTTGTCAATGGACTCGTTATAAGACCTAAACGCCACCTGATCTTCAATATCGAATATTACTGCGTCATTACAAGTTATTTCATCCATGATGGCTGACAACTGGCTAAGTGGCAGATGATGGTATTTTAACTCTGTTTTTTCAATATATTGGGGATTTAGAAAAGCGGTACGACCGGCAGTAAAATAATACAACTTCCCCTTTGGAGCGGGTATGGCTGAAATTATTGCAGTGGTTTTATCTGGTTTAGTTAAAATAACTTCTACTTTAAAGGTACTGCCTTTGTTTTGTTCTGACTCAACTGACACAGTGCCACCCATCAGTTCAACTAACTGACTTACGATGGATAAGCCTAATCCAGTGCCACCAAAATTTCTGCTAGTGGAACCATCTGCTTGAGTGAAGGAATCGAATACTTTACTGACTTGATCTGGCGTCATACCGATACCAGTGTCTATGACTTCAAGGTACAGACTAATGAATGGAATATCTTCATGAAGCTTAATATCTACGTTAATAGATATCTGTCCATTGCGAGTAAACTTGATCGCATTGCTGCATAAGTTAAGTAGAATTTGACTGATTCTTAACGGGTCACCGATTAATTGAGCTGGTAGGTTAGGGTTAGCATTAAACCTTACATTTAGATTTTTTTCTTGAGCACGATTAGAAATATTGGCTAACACATTACTGAATAATGACTCGACTGAAAACTTGACGCTTTCTATATCTAATTTACGCGCCTCAATTTTTGAAAAATCAAGAATGTCATTTATTAAACTCAATAAAATTTGGCCGGAATACGCTGCTTTGGTCAGTTGTTCTCTTTGCGCTGGATTTAATTCACTGCGTAATACCACATCCAACATACCAATGATGCCATTCATAGGTGTGCGGATTTCATGGCTCATATTAGCCAAGAACATACTTTTAGAAGCCGTTGCTTGTTCGACCTTTTGATTGGACGTGATTAATTGAGTATTCAGTGCTTCTTGTTTGGCATTGAGCAACTGTGATTGTTCGAGCAAGGTGTTGGTTTGTTTGTTTTTTTCATGAAAAACATCAGCCGCTTGGGCTAATTGCCCTATTTCATCTTTTCGTTTTAAGCTAGGGATACTTTCTACACTTTCGCCCTTAGTTAGTCGTTGGAAAATATTGGTAATAATATTGATAGGTAACATTATTCTGTAGGTTAAAAATAATGCGGTAGCCGTCGCTAAAATAATGCCTATTGCGGAAAAAAGGTTGCTGCCAATACGCGTATTAACAACTGTCTTTTTTACCTCTACATTGGTTTCTATGAGGTTTTCAGTTACTAACCTATTGAGCTCTCTGGCCAAAAATAGAAATTCGTTCGCTGAGCCAGCCATGACAACGTTGGCCAAAAATAAATAATTTCTAGTGATCTGTGTGAGCTGCAGAAAATCACTTTCTACTTTACTTAATCTAGCAAATGCTACTCGTACACTTTTGTTTGACCCAAGTAGCTGGCTAATTTGTATCTTGGCTAGTGATAGCTGTTGCTGAAAAGGACTAATGAGTTGTTGTTCAGGCGTCTGTAAATACTGCAGCAGAAAGTTTTCTGCTCGAGCGATATGGTATTTGGCTTTTTGCAATGTATCTTGCGTCTGGTGTGAGTCGCTTTCGGCAATGTTGATACTGCTAAACAAGCTGTCTAACTCATTTAATAAGCCAGTATTGTAGAGTGCTTTTCGTTTAGTTCTGCCAACAATAACACTGTCAAAATTCTCTTTGTAGTCTTTTAAATGCGCATTCATGCGAGTGATATAATCTAGATATACTTTGCTATTGGCTTCTTTAGACGTGAGTTGAACTAAATCGTACAAACCGTTTTGAGTTTCTTCCATCAATAAACTGAATCTAGAAACAGCTGATTCGCTTGCAGAGTCTTTATAAATAAGTACGTTTCGTTGCAAATCTATAACGTCTCGTTCAAGTTCGCGTACAAGACTCACTTTGACTACTGCTTGCTGGGTTAAATCAAGACTATCGACAAACGTTGATTGGATGTTTCTAGATAAAAAAACTTGGGATAATAGTAACAATACTAAAGTGACCGAAATCAACAACATTTGAGCTTTTATTGTCCTAAACACACTATCCCCTGATTTTCATTAAGAACTAATAAACTCATACCATTTTTGCAGGCTGTAATCGTAAGTTGGCATGGCAGTATTCCAAACGGCAACATTGCTGAAGCGTTTAGTGTAGCTGCCTCCGCTACGAATATCACCTTGAGGTACAGAAATTTTGCCATCTGTTCCTTTTAGTGCGTGTATGGCTTTTTTGCCAGCATACCAATAATCCCATTCTGCGGGGCTTAAATATGCAGCAGAACGTTGAGGATTAGAAATATAATATCCTTGTTTAGCTATAAATGCGCCAGGCCATCCAGATAACCACCAATTCATATAGTCATAGGCCGCGTCTTTGCTTCTTCCTTGAGATGCTGATGATAGGCACATCACGCCGTGCCAACCACGATAACCTTCTTTCGGGGCAGCAAATCTAACGGGTATGTTTTGTCCATTTAGCGTTGATACGGCGGGTGAAAACATGCTCTGTATATTCACGCGGCCAGTACGCATGAAGTCTACTGATTCAGGTACCGAATTCCAGAAACCGCTGAAATGATTTTGCCGTTTAAAATCAATGAGTACATTAAATAACCTGTCTAAGTCGGTTCTAGTTAGGTTGCCTATATCATCAAATTTGACTAGACCTTGAGCTTGAGTGGCTAGTGCTAAGTCAAACAAGCCAATTGTAGGCGCATTAATAATACCTACTTTGCCGGAATGTTTAGGGTCAAGCAACCAGCCCCAGCTTTCTGTTTTGTATGCCTCGCCCTGTTTAATTGCATTGGTGTTGTAGCCAAATGAATCCACATTATGAACATAGGGTAAAAAGCTAATTTGGTCGGTATGTTCAGTGCCTAATTTCCCATTTGCTTGAATATGCAACATTTTATAAGGCGCGTCTCCAGCACCATATTTGGCGTCAGGGCTGACTTTTCCTGTTTTAGTGAGAGGGTTTATTTCATCCCAATATTTTAGCCTTTTTTTATCAATAGGTTGAATTGAGCCACTTGTCCATAAGGGCCTGATGCTATTGGACCATTGCTCGTAAAGGTCAAAAGACTGAGGGTTAGTTGAAGCTTTTTGTAATACTGCTGCACTGCCTCTCGGTTCGAATATCAAATCGATATCCAAATCCTGCATAGCCTTTTGGCGAAGTTCTTCTTGTAGGGTGACGTGGGTACCCAGCACTCTTAGTTGGGTACGTTGCTTTGCAAATACATAAGGGACTTGGGTAATGGCAGTTACCCCCACTGCTGCTTGGCTGATAGATTTCAGAACTTGTCGGCGACTAATATCAGTTGAATGTTTTTCTGGGAATTTACTTGAAGTCATATCTCTTAAGTTTTCCAAAAAAATCGTATATGAGTACACCTTAATCTATCGTTTATTTAACCGCAATAAGCTAAATGTCTATAGCCTTGGTTTTAATTTCTTATTTTCCGCCGAGCGAGGTTCAAATTTTCATTGCCAAGGCGATGCAAGTATTTAAAATAGTTGGACTATTCTAGCTTAATAGGCTCCCATTTAAATTTTTTTAAAACTCACTATAAGGTAATTTAATTGAGCGGTATTGTTAGTCAGCATAAAATTTATGCTGAAATTTCAAGGTCTTTTGCTCAAGCCCACTGTTAATGTTGATAGAAATACGATACTGCTCTCGGTCGCTAAAAGGCAATACTGCTAAATAGTAGATTGCCTTGCCTTCTATCACTTGTTTAAACTTTAATTCTTTAACCACTCCAAGTAAATTTTTAGCTTGGCCAGTTAAAACAGGGGACTGTGCTACTTTGCTTTGTCTGTCTAGTACTGAAATATTAATCAGGCCATTAAATTTACTACGCACAATGGAATATTGTTTGGCCACCTTAGGCGTTAAAAACGTACTGTTTAGGGCTATGTAGTGTACTTCCCAACTACCTAGCTCTTGCTTTTGTTCTGCGCTAATTTGACACGCAAAAGCTAACCCAAGTGATAACACAAGAGTCAGAAAGTTAAGTTTAATACTTTTCAATTTAGAAAATGCCAAATAAATCACCTAGTAGTTTTTGGATAAATAGTAAAAACACGATCACCACCATTACCGATAAGTCTAAACCACCCATATCTGGCATTCTTCTACGAATTGGTGCCAGCATTGGTTCAGTGAGTTGGCCTAAGACTAACTCCATTGGGTTTCTTCCCTGGCTGACCCAACTCATAATGGCGCGCAAAATTAACACGTACATAACTAAAGTCAGCGCTTCTTTAAGCACAATAATAAATGACACTATCACTAAAGACAGAATGTTAGGAACCGTGCCACCTAACACTAAATTAAGCGCTACAATTTTTAAACCCGCGACTACTAGCGCTAGTACTAAAGTGGCTGTATCTAAGCGGCCAATGGACGGCAACAATCTACGCAAAGGCGCAACTATAGGTTGAGTGGCTTTGACTACAAATTGGCTAAAAGGATTGTAAAAATCCGCTCTAGCAAATTGTAACCACAGGCGTAACAACACCACCATTAAATAAATGTTAAAAACAAAATCTATTAAAAACTGAACTGAACTCATCTTCTGGGTTTTCCTCGGTGTCTATCTGTATCTAACTAAAATATTTAACTAAGGTATCTAAAATTCCTGAGCCATTTGTTCAGCGCGTTTGACCGCCGCTTGCATGGCGTTGGCAACTATTTGCTCTAAACCTTGTTGCTGAAACGATTCAATCGCCTTGGCTGTTGTGCCACCTTTAGAAGTAACTTGGGTGCGCAAGTCACTTAATTCAAGGTGGGGATTGTGACAAACCATTTCAGCCGCGCCTAACATGGCTTGTTGAACCATTAATCTAGCCGTTGTTTGGTCAAATCCCTGTCGCTGTGCTTCCTTTTGCATAGCTTCTAAAAACAAGAAAAAATAGGCGGGGCTGCTGCCCGCAGCGGCAATCACACCATCAATCATTGACTCTTGTTCAACCCAAGCAATTTCCCCCACTTGACTCATCAGGTCAGCGGCATATTGTTTATCAATGTTGTCGACACTGCTGTCTGCAAATAATCCGGTCATGCCTTTGCCCAAGGCACTGGGGGTATTTGGCATAGTGCGGACAGTCGGAAACGCTCCACCCAGCATTTCTTGAAGACGAGCTGAAGTGATACCTGCTGCAATCGATACAAAAAGTTTATCTTTTAAATTTTGTTTCTGGTCAAACGCCCCACAGACTTGCTCCATAAGTTGCGGTTTGACTGCAAGCACAATGACATCTGCTGCTTCCAGCGTTTGATCATTGTCTTGAGTAATATTAATGCCAAAATCAGCCTGTAGTGAGGATAGTTTGCCAATCGAAGGATTACTGGCTGTTATCAAATGTGCTGGGTAAGCATTTTTGACTAAACCACTAATAATGCTTCTGGTCATATTGCCTGCACCAATAAAGGCTATTTTTCTGTGTTGCATGATTGTCCTTTTTAATTACGCGAGCCAAAAATGGCTGTGCCTACTCTGACCATAGTGCTGCCGTTGTTGATGGCGTTTTGCATATCACCCGACATGCCCATGGATAAGGTATCGACTGTTGAATACTGTTTTTTAAGATCTTCAAATAATACTGACATTTGAGCGAAGCTAGCCGTTTGTTCTGCTTGAGATTGATTGGCTTTAGGGATAGTCATCAACCCGCGGAGCGTGAGGTTAGGCAGTGCGTTGATGGTTTTGGCAAAGTCCTTAAGTTCAGCTTTGTTTATTCCTGCTTTGTTTTCGTCGTCGTCAATATTGACTTGGATACACACATTTAGTGGTTTATGGGCACTCGTTTGATCATTTAATCGTTGGGCAATTTTGAGTCTGTCGATTGCTTGTACCCAATCAAAATGTTCCGCCACCAAACGGGTTTTATTTGATTGTAATGGTCCAATGAAATGCCATTCAATACCATCAAGTGTATGTAACGCTTGAATTTTTTCTACACCTTCTTGAACATAGTTTTCACCAAACAAACGTTGTCCCGATTCATACGCTTGCACAATATCAGATACGGGTTTGGTTTTACTCACCGCTAGCAATTTTACCGAATTTGATAGACGATGGGCATCTAAGGTAGATTGCTTGACGGTTATTTGTGCGCTTTTGAGTCGTTCTGCTATGGTTTCCATATTGCAACATGATACACGGAGAATATTGCTTGGATATTACCGAACTTTTGGCCTTTAGTGTTAAAAATAAAGCCTCTGATTTACACCTTTCTGCTGGTTTGCCTCCAATTATACGAGTTGACGGTGAAATGCGAAAACTGAATGTGCCTGCTTTAGAGCACAAAGAAGTGCATGCTTTGATTTTTGAGATCATGAATGACAAACAGCGTAAAGAATACGAAGAAAATCTCGAAACCGATTTTTCTTTTGAAGTGAAAGACCTGTCGCGCTTTAGGGTGAATGCCTTTGTACAAAATCGCGGAGCTGCGGCTGTATTAAGGACCATCCCTAGTGAAATATTGAGTCTAGATGACTTAGGTGCCCCGCAAATATTCAAAGATATCATTAATCAACCCACTGGCATTGTACTCGTGACCGGCGCCACTGGGTCAGGTAAAAGTACTACCTTGGCGGCTATGATTGATCATATTAACTCGACCAAACGAGAGCATATTCTAACCATTGAAGATCCCATAGAATTTGTCCATGAAAACAAGCTTTGTGTGCTCAATCAACGAGAAGTGCACAGGGATACTCACAGTTTTAACAATGCACTGCGCTCTGCGTTGCGTGAAGATCCGGATATCATTTTAGTCGGTGAATTACGTGATTTGGAAACTATCCGTTTAGCTATCTCAGCAGCGGAAACAGGGCATCTGGTGTTCGGAACACTACATACCAACTCAGCACCTAAAACCATTGATAGATTAATTGATGTGTTTCCTGCAGCTGAAAAGTCGATGATACGGTCTATGTTGTCAGAGTCGTTACGTGCGGTTATTTCTCAAACCTTATTGAAGAAAAACGGCGGCGGAAGGATTGCAGCGCATGAGATTATGTTGGGTATTCCGGCAATCCGAAATCTTATCCGTGAAGATAAAGTACCGCAAATGTATTCGGTTATTCAAACAGGCCAATCTCATGGCATGCAAACCATGGATCAATGTTTGCAAAAGTTAGTCGCACAAGGTCATATTTCGGCTCAAGATGCGGCGGCAAAATCTGTTGATAAGAAGCCGACCTCTAGTTTTTAGGAATTAATTATGGAACTCACGCCTTATTTAGAAGAGATGCAAGGTTTAGGTGCATCAGATTTATTTGTCACCGTTGGTTTTCCAGTTAGTGCAAAAGTTAACGGTCAAATGACACCCATTGGTGGCAGTAATTTGACCGAGGAAGATGCGCTAGCACTGGTGCATGACGCTATGAGTGACAAACAGAAAGATGAGTTTGAGCAAACTAAAGAGTGTAACTTTGCTATTGCCCGCGATGAAATAGGTCGTTTCCGTTGCAGCGCATTTTGGCAACGTGATATGGCCGGAATGGTGGTTAGGCGTATTGTCACGCAAATTCCGCAAGTGTCAGAGCTGGGTTTACCCGAAATTTTAAAAGATGTGATCATGTCCAAACGTGGATTGCTGCTATTTGTGGGCGCCACAGGTACCGGTAAATCAACTTCTTTAGCCGCGTTGATGGGACATAGAAATCAACATTCTAAAGGGCATATTTTAACCATTGAAGACCCTATCGAATTTGTACATGAACATGCAAATTGTGTGGTGACACAGCGAGAAGTGGGAATAGATACTAAGTCGTTCGACGATGCCTTAAAAAGTTCTTTGCGCCAAGCGCCAGATGTGATTTTAATCGGCGAAATTCGCTCGATGGAAACCATGGAATATGCCATGTCTTTTGCTGATACCGGACATTTATGTGTGGCTACCTTGCACGCCAATAACGCCAATCAAGCAATTGAACGGATTATGCATTTAGCTCCAACAGATCAACATGAAAAACTACGCTTTGATTTAAGTTTAAATATGCGCGCCATTGTCGCTCAGCAATTAGTGCCTACTCCTGATGGTAAAGGCAGAGTGGCCGCTATCGAAATATTGCTTAATTCACCATTGGTTACCGACCTTATTCAGCGCAACGAAATTGGTGGTTTGAAAGAGGCGATGAAAAAAGGCAAAGAAATGGGCATGCAGAGTTTTGATATGGCCTTATATGACTTGTATAAAGCAGGTAAAATCACCTTGGATCACGCCATCCATCATGCCGACTCACCAAATGATTTACGTTTGATGATTAAACTAGACTCGGATGAAGGTAATCAACTTGGTTCCTTGTCGAATGTCTCTATTGATATGGACTAAGCATCGCCTTGCATAAAATATTTAGTCATCACGATCGTTTTATGGTGTTTCAAATCAAACAGTTGCTTGATGAAAAAGGCATTCCCTGTTTTGTGAAAAATGAATTTGCTATAGGTGCCATGGGGGAGTTATCACCTATGGATGTGTTACCCGAAGTGTGGGTAAGTGACGAGGAATGGTTGCCCAAGGCACAGCAGTTTATCGATGACTTTCAACATCAAGCAACAGATTCTTCACCTTGGGTATGTAACAAGTGCCATGAACAAAATGGCGCTAATTTTGAGCTTTGTTGGCAATGTGGTGAAGACAATGTTGTTTCAATTTAAACCTTTATGCCGCTAAATAATATCGATTCAGAGCAAATAGAAAACTTTGTAGAAGCAATGTGGCTAGAAAAAGGACTGAGTGAAAATACCCTTAGTGCCTATCGTTCTGATTTAAACAAGTTTGCTATTTTTCTTGCTCAGCAAGGTGAACATGGTCAGTCCGTGCAATTAGTTGATTTTGAGCAAGATATACTCAACCAATATCTAGCCACTCGTTATGATGGAGGATTATCTGAACGCAGTACGTCTCGCTTTTTAAGTAGTCTGCGCAGCTTATGCCAATATATGCTTAGACAAAAAATTCGCAGTGACGATCCTGTTAGTCTGCTACAAAATCCCAAATTACCTCAATCACTGCCTAAAACGCTGACAGAATCACAAGTCGTTGATTTATTAGATGCGCCGAATACTGACGACCCCATCCAATTACGTGACAAAGCGATGTTAGAAGTATTGTATGCCACTGGCTTACGTGTGACCGAATTAGTTAGTTTACGTCTTGACCAATTGAGTCTTCAACAAGGTGTTGTCAGAGTCATTGGCAAAGGTAATAAGGAACGATTGGTGCCACTAGGTGAAGAGGCTGTTGAATGGGTCGCTGCTTTTTTAAAAAATGGACGAGGCGCGTTACTCAAATCCGAAAGTGATATTATTTTCCCTAGCAAACGCGGTGTGGCTATGACCCGGCAAACTTTTTGGCATCGTATTAAGCTTTACAGTCAAATTGCCAATATTCAAACTGACTTATCCCCACACACTTTGCGCCATGCTTTTGCCACACACTTGCTTAATCACGGTGCGGATTTACGTGTGGTACAAATGTTGTTAGGTCATAGTGATCTTTCTACCACGCAAATTTACACTCATGTGGCGACTGAGCGATTGCAGAAGTTAGTGGCTGAGCATCACCCAAGAGGATAGGTTTGAAAACTTGATTTTGGCTATTTCATACCCATTATATTGGTACAGAACCTTGTTGGCATCGAAGTATAAAATTAACGAAATAATATATGTGAGTTGTTTGGGGAATAGTGTGGTTAATGTCCATACGTACTGTTTATTTCTTGGGCATTAGCAACAGTCTCACTGGTTTACTCATTGTGTTCCGTTAAAATAGCGTGTATTGATGAAATTATTCGGCCTACTTAAGGTCATATTTGTATAGTAATTATTTGGACAATCTATGAAGAATCAAACAAAAGTTATCGCGTTAGTGGCAGGGCTATTGACCTTATTGTGTTTTAACCTGTCTGCCGCAGACGAAAAACTAACTTATGAACAGGTAAAAACCAAGTTACAAACTAGTTTGGGGATGCAAATTGCATCGATAGGTGATGCGCCAGTACCTGGTTTATTACAAATAATGACTGCGAAGGGGTTATTTTACGTTAGCGAAAATGCCAGTTATTTATTACAAGCACGTATTTACAATCTAGATGAAGGCATGCGTAATGAAACCGAAGAAGCGTTAGGTGGTATGCGTTTAGGTGGATTGCAGCAGTTTCAAAATGCGGTTATCGAATATAAAGCAGATAATGAAAAGTACGTAGTTAATATTTTTACTGATATTACTTGCGGGTATTGCCGTAAGTTACATAACGAGATGGATAAATACAACGATTTAGGTATCACTGTGCGTTATTTGGCTTTCCCACGTAATGGCTTAAACAGTAAGTCATATTCCGATATGGTGTCGGTGTGGTGTGCAGATGATAAACAGCAAGCCATGGATAATGCTAAAGCAGGAGACACTGTCCCTAGTAAAACTTGCTCGTCAAAAGTCGCTGAACAATATGCTTTTGGTCAATCAATTGGTGTAAATGGTACACCTAACATCATTATGCCTGATGGCTCTGTTATCCCAGGATACCAGCCTCCGGCGCAACTTGAGATGGCACTGAAAGCTATACTATAGTCATACAAACAGGCCTGTGCTAACGCAGGCTTTTTCATTTCTCAATTTAACTGATACTGACTTATGCCAGCTGTGCAAATTAGCCGTAGAACTCAAAAAGATTGCCAACACCTTCCTGCTTCTTTACATCCAAGATTAAAGCAAATTTACGCAGACCGAGATGTACATAACGCCGAGCAACTTAATCGCAGTGCAAAAGCATTGTTACATTATGATCAGCTGCAAGGTGTTGATAAAGCAGTAAATTTGTTGACCAAGGCGATTGCTGATGATCGTAAGATTATGATTATTGGTGACTTTGATGCTGATGGTGCTACAAGCACTGCATTGAGCATGATGTCGCTGACGTTGATGGGCTGCAAAAATCATGATTACTTGGTGCCTAACCGTTTCGATTTTGGTTACGGGTTAAGCCCTGAAATAGTGGAAGTCGCAGCGCAACAACAGGCCGATGTGATTGTAACTGTTGATAATGGTATTGCGTGTTTTGCCGGTGTTGAAAAAGCCAAATCTTTAGGCATGACAGTGATTATTACCGACCATCACTTAGCTGCAGAAACACTACCAAACGCCGATGCTATTGTTAATCCCAATCAACCGGGCTGTGAGTTTTTGTCAAAAAATTTGGCAGGTGTGGGTGTTGCCTTCTATTTGATGTTAGCCCTAAGAGCAGCATTAAAAAACAATGGTTGGTTTGAAAAAACAGGTCTTAAGATACCCAACCTAGCGGAGTTATTAGATGTCGTTGCATTAGGTACGGTAGCCGATGTGGTGCCACTGGATGAGAATAACCGGATATTGGTGCATCAAGGATTGCAACGTATTCGCAGTGACAAATGCAGGCCAGGTATTCAAGCCATCTTAGACGTTGCAGGTCGTGACAAAAGCCGTTTGGTCGCATCAGACTTAGGTTTTGTTGTAGGGCCACGTCTTAATGCTGCGGGGCGTTTAGATGATATGTCTTTGGGTATTGAGTGTTTGATAACCGATGACCCTGCAAGAGCAAGACAGATAGCGGTTCAACTAGATAGCCTTAATCGCGAGCGACGCGAAATTGAAGGTTCGATGCAGCAAGAAGCGGTTAAAGCGTTGGAAGGTCTGAATTTTGAAGGCAGTAAGTTACCTTACGGATTAATGTTATACCAAGCAGATTATCATCAGGGTGTGATTGGTATTTTAGCAGGGCGTATTAAAGATAAATATTATCGTCCAACCATTGCCTTTGCTCATCAGGAAGATGACACCTTAAAAGGTTCAGCTCGCTCAATACCAGGTTTACATATTCGTGATTTATTGGAAGAAATAAACAATCGTTATCCCGATATTATCGGCAAATTTGGTGGTCATGCGATGGCGGCAGGACTCAGTTTACCATTAAAGAACCTATCGGCTTTTGAACAAGTTTTTCATCAAATTGCTGAAGAAAACCTAAAAGATAAACCTTTAGCCGGCGAACTTATTTCCGACGGTGAGTTGTTGGCTCAAGATTTTACTTTGGCTTTTGCTCAATGTTTGAAAGATGCAGGACCTTGGGGGCAAGGTTTCCCCGAGCCACTTTTTGATGGTGAGTTTCAGCTTATTGAACAACGTTTGGTCGGCAGTAAACATCTTAAGATGATGGTTAAACACGAAAGTGGTGTATTAATCGACGCTATTGCTTTTAATATTGATTTGGCGTCTTGGCCAAACACTCAATGTAGCCACGTAAATCTTGCCTACAAGTTAGATATTAATGAATTTCGTGGAAGAACTAGCCTACAGTTGATGGTAGAAGGGTTGATTGCGGTATAAACATTTATGTCGTTTGTGATAAGTGCTAAACTTGTTTTTTTTAAGCTAATTAATTAGTGATCATGGTAAAAAAAACTGACGTAGAAAAATTACTGGATAAACACGATAACCTTACTCATTCAGAAGAGTTGGTTGTGGTGTCTCATGTTCAACGCAAAGACGATGATTGGTTTATGAATACTTTGATGGTTGAGGGTACAGAAGTACCTTTTAAATTCCGTCGCAGAAAAGTATATAAAAACCTAACTGATGCTAGAGTGAATCTAACTTATTACCCCATGACCGAAGAAATTGCCGGTATGGAGTTTGAAGCCATGAAGGTTGTGCGCATAAAAGTGAGTTAGTCTAGGCTCGTTTTATAAGGGTTTTACTGTTGGTTCCTGAGCAACTTACTGGATTTCTGTTACATCGACGCTCCTATCGAGAAACCAGTTACTTAACCGATTTATTTACCCTTGAATTAGGTAAAGTCAGTGCCGTTGCCAGGGGTGTTCGAGGTAATAAAGGCGACAAAAAAAGTTTACTGCAATCATTTCAACCTTTGCTGTTGTCGGTGACTGGTAAACATGAATTGCGTAACCTCAATCAATTGGAATCAGCCGGTTCCATGTTACAACTTGTTGGCCATCAATTATTTTCAGCCATGTATTTGAATGAGTTGCTGAATCGATTATTACCTAAAGAAGTTCCGCACCCAGAGTTATTCCAATCCTATCAGCAAAGCCTGAATTGGTTGGCAAATAACGGTGATATCGAGCCCTGCTTACGTCAATTTGAATTATTGTTGTTGGAAGATATGGGCTACGGTATTGATTTAACTCAAGAATATGAAAATGGCCAGCCTGTCGAAGCGAATGTTGATTATTGTTTGATACTTGAAAATGGTATTAAACGTATTGATCATTTGGCTCAGGGAACGAATAGATTTAGCGGAGATGCATTGTTACAAGTGAGTAATAATATTTGGACGCCAAGCAGTCTACAATGTGCAAAAAGAATTACTAGAATGGCACTCTCACCACTATTAGGGCGTAAGCCACTTAAGAGTCGAGAGTTGTTTCAACAAACTTGGACAACTACCAAACCAACCGGGGAAGTGTGAAATGAAAGAAATTTTACTCGGTGTGAATATTGATCATATTGCTACTTTGCGTAATGCCAGAGGTACAGCTTATCCAGATCCTGTTCACGCTGCAGAAGTGGCCGAAAGAGCTGGCGCGGATGGTATAACGGTGCACTTACGTGAAGACAGGCGACATATTACTGACCGTGATGTGCGTATTCTCAAACAAACGATTCAAACTCGTATGAACCTTGAGATGGCAGTGACCGAAGAAATGTTGATGATTGCTGAGCAAACCAAACCTGAGTTTTGTTGTTTGGTGCCTGAGAAACGAGAAGAGTTAACCACTGAAGGTGGCTTGGATGTGGCAGGTAATCAATCGCGAATGAACGCTGCCTGTGGTCGCTTAGCGGCTGCGGGGATATTAGTGTCGTTATTTATTGATGCTGACAAAAAGCAAATTGATGCCGCTGTGGAAGCGAATGCGCCCTATATTGAAATTCATACTGGGCAGTACGCAGAAGCCAGCAACGAAGCTGAGCAACAAAAAGAGCTAGATATCTTGATTGAGGGTATTCAATACGCTCACTCAAAAGGCTTAAAGGTGAATGCAGGCCATGGTTTGCACTATCACAATATAAAACCCATCGCAGCGATACCTGAATTGTATGAACTCAATATTGGTCATGCAATTATTGCCCGAGCTGCATTTGATGGTTTACATCAGGCAGTGACAGATATGCGCCGATTAATGCAAGAAGCAAGAGCGTAAGCCTAGTGGCGATTATTGGGTTAGGCACTGATGTTGTGGAAATTTCCAGAATTACTAGTCAATTAGATAAGTCACAACGTTTAGCAGAGCGGGTATTGACCCCAACTGAATTGTTGACCTTTAGTGAACACCAATTTCCTGAGCGGTTTTTAGCGAAACGTTTTGCCGCTAAGGAAGCTGCAGTAAAGGCGCTAGGTACTGGAATTGGCAATGGAGTCAGTTTCCAAAATGTGGAAGTAGTGAATTTAACCTCAGGTCAACCGACACTTGTTTTTACGGGTAAATTTGCAGAACTGTGCGAAAAACAAAATATTAGTCGCAGTTTCATCTCAATTTCGGATGAGCAACATTATGCAATGGCTACGGTTATTTTAGAGTCGAGTTAAACTTGCACTGCCATGAAATGACAGCAAGTAAGCACTAAGTTGGTGCCATTGAGCGCTAGTTTGATACAGTAGCAATCAATTTTCCCGTTTTAAGCCTCTTTTATGGGGGCATTTATGCAGTAAATGTTGGCGCGTAATGTGAAAGACCTAAAGTCTGTTTATGTTATCCCACTCAATTATTGCTTTACCTGTTTAGGTTTGTCTAGGTGAAGTAGGACACAGTTATATGGTTTCAATTCGTACAGTACATGAAGATCAACGCCCACCTTTCGAAGAATGGTTGGCAGGCTTAAACCTGTCTGATGCCAGCAAACAAAAACTCAGAGATGTATCCGACAAGCCAGAAATACTGCTAGTTGGGCAGGAAATGGTGGAGATTCTTCACGAATTGCACATGGATGATGAAACCTTACAAGCGGCGCTTATTTATCCTTATTGTGAAGAGCACAAATTAGAAGAAGAACAAATTACTGAGCAGTTTGGCGAAGGTATTCAAAAGCTAATTGTGGGCGTCAGACGTATGGATGCAATCAAATCATTGCATACACGTGCTAACAGTAAAAAGAAAAATGATGAAATCCAAATTGATAACGTGCGCCGGATGTTGTTGGCCATGGTGGAAGATGTTCGGGCTGTGGTGCTTAAGCTTGCCGAGCGTATCTGTGCGTTACAAAAAGTCAAACATGCGGACGAAGAAACCCGTGTATTAGTGGCTCGTGAATGCGCTAATATTTATGCTCCGCTCGCCAATCGTCTAGGTATAGGTCAGTTAAAGTGGGAGTTGGAAGATCATTCTTTTCGTTATTTGCATCCTGTTACCTACAAACAGATTGCCAAGTTATTGGACGAACGCCGGGCTGATCGTCAGCAATATATCGAAGACTTTGTTGATGAATTACAAGGTGTTCTAGATTCTCAGAATATCAAAGCTAAGGTGTATGGAAGGCCTAAACATATTTACAGCATCTGGAAGAAGATGCAGAAAAAACACCTTAGTTTCGAACAACTTTATGACATCAGGGCGGTGCGTATCATTGCTGATCGGCTGCAAGATTGTTATGCCGCACTGGGCGTAGTGCATGCCAATTGGAAACATATTCCTGATGAATTTGATGATTATATTGCCACGCCAAAACCCAATGGATATCAATCTATTCACACAGTGACCTTGGGTAAACAAGGTAAAACAATCGAAATTCAAATTCGAACTGCCCAAATGCATGAAGATGCCGAGTTGGGTGTGGCCGCTCATTGGCGTTATAAAGAAGGTGCTACGTCTAGCAGATCGGGCTACGAAGAAAGGATTAACTGGTTACGTAAAATTCTATTGTGGCAGGAAGAAGTCTCTGACAGTGGTGATTTGGTTGAAGAGTTACGTAGCCAAGTATTTGATGATCGCGTCTATGTGTTCACCCCAAGAGGGGATGTAGTTGATTTACCTCTAGGCTCAACACCTTTAGATTTTGCATACTATATTCATAGTAATGTTGGTCACAGATGTATCGGTGCAAAAATCGCCAGACGGATTGTACCTTTTACCTATCAATTACAAACCGGTGATCAAGTTGAAATCCTTACCGGTAAAAGTTTAAACCCCAGTCGAGATTGGATGCATCCTGGCTTAGGCTATGTTTATTCCTCCCGTGCACGCGCCAAAATTCAAACCTACTTTAAAAAACAGGACAAAGGCAAAAACCAAATTGCAGGTAAAGAACTTTTAGATAGAGAGTTAGCTAAGCTTAATCTTGATACAAAATTAGCTGGCGATGCCATTGCACGTTTTAATTTGCAAAACCTAGAAGATTTGTACGCAGCTGTTGGCGGCGGCGATATTAAAATCATGCAAGTGGTGAATTTTTTACAACAAAAGCATGCCCCAGAGCCTGAATTAAAAATAAAATCCAGAAAACCGCAGTCAGCTAAGTTTAAAAAAGACAGTGTAGTGGTAGAGGGAGTGGGTAATCTGCTCAATCAAATAGCAGGTTGCTGCCAACCTTTGCCGGGGGAATCTATTATGGGTTACATCACTCAAGGCCGAGGGGTGAGCGTACACCGAGAAGATTGTGAGCAACTGAGTAATTTATTAGACCAACACCCTGAAAGACAAATAGACGTGAATTGGGCGAGTAATCTACAAGCGGTATTTCAGACTAAAATACATGTGTTAACCGAAGACAGGGATGGAATTTTACGTGATCTGACAACTGTTATAGCGAACGAACAAGTCACCTTGTTGGGGGTAAACAGTACCAGTGATACTAAGCTAGGCACCGCCAAAATAGAGTTAATGCTTGAGGTTAAAAACCTTTCCTTTTTATCTAAAGCCATCAGTAGACTTCAACTTGTTAGAGGTGTAACAGATGTGTTCAAGGTTGATAAATAAGTGACTCAAGAAAATAACAATAATGCTGAACTAAGCCGTTTGTTAAACATTATTCAGCAACTTAGAGATCCTGAAACGGGCTGCCCATGGGATCAACAACAAGACTTTGCCAGTATAGTGCCCCACACAATTGAAGAAACCTATGAAGTAGCTGATGCTATTTTAAGTGGCAATATGGTGGATATTAAAGATGAATTGGGCGACCTATTATTTCAGGTGGTGTTTTACGCTCAGTTGGCAAAAGAACAAGGAAATTTTGATTTCGAAGATATTGCGCAGACCATCAGCGATAAATTAGTAAGGCGTCACCCTCACGTTTTTCAAACAAGTGAGGTAAAAACAGACGACCAACTGAATCTGCAGTGGGAACAAATCAAACAAAAAGAACGAGACATGGCAGGTAAGCCTGTAGATAAGAGTACATTGGCTAATATCCCTAAAGGTATGACGCCGTTACTACGGGCACAAAAAATACAAAAGAAATGCGCCAAAGTAGGCTTTGATTGGACTGAGTTACCACCAGTTGTTGACAAAATTCATGAAGAAATTGAAGAAGTATTGGCTGAGGTGAACGTATCAACTCCGAATCAGCAGGCTGTTGAAGAGGAAATTGGTGACTTATTATTTGCTGTAGTTAACTTAGCTCGGCACACCTCGGTCAACGCTGAAACGGCATTAATAAAAGCCAATCAAAAATTCGAAAAACGCTTTAGGCTGGTCGAACAAATCATTGATAAACAAGGGCTTAGTATGGAAACTGCGAGCCTAGGGCAAATGGAAGCTGCTTGGCAGAAAATTAAAAGCCAATAACTAACACGAGTTCAGATTAACCCTTTTCAATTATTTTCAACGAAGTCTAAACTTTTTGGGTGCTGGCTTTGACTTATCTATATCTTTGCAACAAACACATTAGGTGTGCTTGATGAAAAAAGCACTAATCGGCTTATGCTTTTGTACATTTTTGTTGATAGTAACCTGTTTAACCCTACTATCTTCAGACCTACGAAATACAGCAACCTGCGATAAATTGGCGACTTTGTCAGCTATCGATAAACTCAATGAGTCCAACTCACAAAAAAGTTATGTTTCACGATTCCCAGTGTTGTGAAGATTTTCTTTCAACTAACATTAGCTCAGGTTAGATATAAAAAAGGCAGGTTATTTGATGAATATCCTGCCTTTTAGATTTGATTATTAGTGATTAGTGATTAGTGATTAGTGATTAGTGATTAGTGTTTAGTTCTCAGTCTAAAGGTTAAGCCAAATAAACCCAGTATCATCCATCCTAAACTTCCACCGCCAGACGAGTTTGATCTAACAGGGGGTGTCACAGGAGGTGTCACTACTACGGCCGCTGGTGGCGTAAATACAAGATTACGGACAAATCCTTTATCTTCTCCCTCTGAAGCGGCTGGGTCTTTGTTATAGGTCCAATTAATTACGTTTGTACCTTCAGCTAAATCAATACTCATTTGCGCAAAGGCTACCTCTCCAGATATGTATTCAATTAGCTCGCCGTTAACGTATAGATATAGTGCATCGTAGGGTTCAAAATAAGGGTCAGTTACTTCCAAGTCGGTATTCTCTTCAGACGATACCGACCAATCAAATGTCAGTACGCCTTCACCTTCAATTTGCGCCACTAACATACTGTCTTGTAAGTGATCTGTTGTACCACTTTCAATCCCTTCATTTGAGCTAGCTGCCCATCCAGATGCACCATTTGAACCACCACTAAATAGGGTGACTGCGTCAGATTCAGTGCCAGCTATTGCGGTTAATTCAGCGGCTGAAAGTAGTGTTGTACCAGTAATAATGCTGATGCTCGTTGTGACTTGGTCATTGTCAGAAGTAATAATCAACTCTGCAGATACTTCGCTAACGGTTGCTGGAAGGTAACTTACACTTAGCTGGCAGCTACTGCCCGCATCTAAGGATACACAATTACTGGCATCCAAAGTAAAGTCACTTGAACCAGACAGCTCAAAGCTCAATCCAGCATTCAGTTCGCTATTATTTGTTACTGTCAGTTCGGTAGTTTGTACTTCGCCTTCAAGACCCAAACCAAAATCGAGACGCTGTTCAATTGCCACGCCATCGGTAATAGCGGACATCCAGTCTTTGAATTGTGACACTCGGGTGTAAACCCCTGGGAAACCAGCAGCAGCGCAACCAATTCCAAAACTTACAATACCCACTTGTTGTACACCAGAACCAGTATTGATAACTAATGGTCCTCCACTGTCTCCTTGGCATGAACCTTTCCCACCTTCAGGGACAGCAGCACAAATCATATTACTTGTGACGAATGAGTTGTTGGTATTCAATACATCGATACATTGCTGATTAGTCATAAGTTGCAAGTCAACGCGATGCAAAATATCGGGGAAATCTGAAGTCGGCCCCTGTTCTGGCGCATAACCAACTCGGCCACCCCAACCAGCAACAGTTGCTATGCTGTTTTCAATGGCGTATTGGTCGGTCACTTCTGACTCTGCTATTTGCACAGCTGGTCCATTCACGGAATCAACTAGCTCTACAAGGGCGATATCGTTATTAAAACCCTCAGCATCATAAAGAGGGTGAATAAAAATATTGGCGATATCAATGGCATTTTCAGCCCCGTCTGCTAAGTCGTATTCACCTACATTCATTTGAAATAGAAGTGCGTTTGCACTATCCACACAGTGAGCTGCGGTAAGCACCCATTTATCTCCCAAAAACGACGCACCACAAGAGGAGTCTTGTTGTAATTCTGCTGTTTCACTAACAGACAAAGAAGCTAAACTGCCAATTTGGTCCAACAGCTCTAGACCATCTTCACGGGTTACTGCCACAACAGGTATAGTGCCAGTGTAGTCATCACCTAAGGTGCCAGATATATTGCCAACCTCTTCATTGTTATAAATAATGGCACCGATACCACCACCTGCTTCGCAGTTATCAGCTTTTTCAGAGAAATTAACATCGCCTCGCTCAATTAAACACACTTTATCTGTTGCATCAGCACATATGACATCGCCGATTCCGCAAGAAATTATCTCGCCGTTTGCTTGTCCGCCAACACCAGAGGTAAAAGATCTTGTTTCGAAAATAACGTTGTTAACACTTAATGACGTGACTAATTCATTAAACGTGACGACATAAGCTGTCATCCAAGGCCAGTTTTCTTGAATGGCTTCTTCACCACCCACGATGCGTGATTCAACAATTTGAGTATTGACTTTGTTTGCTGGTAATAACGGGGATTTTGCCGCTACAGCAGAGCCACACATAAAAAAGAGGGCAGAGGTGATAGCTGTTTTCAAAAAAACTTTGTTCATAAATTCTCCAAATGTTCTGTTCGCTTCTTTCTACGGCATACAGTTAAATTAAGTTTACGTAAAGATAATTAATAGACCGGTATAGTCGTTTTTTATTTCTAAAATATCAACCGGCATAATGTTTAAACTTGTTTGGTTTTCCAGTGGCCTTTTCGAAAAACTGCCAAGGCAATAATGCCGATACACAATGATGCTAAAGGAATCGCAGCAAACACGCCTGACGGCCCCATCTCTAAATTGATGGCTAACCAATAGGCCAGTGGAATCTGCAATAACCAATAACAAACAAAGTTAATTGCAGTAGGTGTCATAGTATCACCGGCACCGTTAAATGCCTGTACTAAGGTCATACCTACAGCATAAAATCCATAACCATAAGCGACAAATTGTAAACATTGAGTGCCATATTGAATGAGGTCGCTGTTATCACTAAATAAACCAATGATACTGGCTGAGAAAAAATAAAAAGCGCAAGCAACAGTAAGCATAAAGGCCACATTATATTTAGTGATAACCCATACCGACTTTTCTGCCCTAGCAGCTTGTTTGGCACCTAAGTTTTGCCCTACCAAGGTGGCAGCTGCATTACTTAAACCCCAAGCGGGTAACATAGTAAACATCACTACTCTGATGGCAATGGTGTAACCCGCAACGGCATCACTGCCAAAATGCGAGACTATTCTAACTAAAAATACCCAGCTGGCAGTTGCAATTAAAAACTGCAAGACACCGCCAAAAGACACTTTTAATATTCCCCAAATAACAGCTAGATCAATATTTAATTTGGCCACAAAAATCTGTATTTTGCCGCTTACGGAAAATAGGTGATACAACTGATATAGCACACCAATACTGCGGCCAATAGTGGTGGCAACGGCCGCACCCGTTAAACCCATCTCGGGAAAGGGACCCCAGCCAAATATTAGAATAGGGTCGAGCACAATGTTAATGCCGCTAGCCAACCACAGGGACTTCATGGCTATTTTTGCATCGCCTGCACCGCGAAAAATAGCGTTGAATAAAAACAAAAATAGGATGCTGGCACAGCCACCCAACATCACGGATGTGTAACCTTCACCCATACTCGTTACGTCTTCGGTTGCCCCCATTAGGTGCAAAATGTCGATAGCATAAATACTTCCGGGAATACCTACCGCTAGCGCTACTCCTAGCCCTAACCAAATAGTTTGCGTGGCCACTTGATTGGCCCCTTGAATGTTTTTCTCTCCGACTCGCCGAGCAACTGTGGCGGTGACCGCCATGCCTAAGCCAATCGCTACAGCATATAACAAGGTGATGACGGCTTCGGTTAAACCTACAACCGAAATAGCCGCGGGCCCTAAAACCGAGACAAAAAAGATATCGGTTATAGCAAACACCGACTCCATCATCATTTCTAAGACCATAGGCACAGACAGTAAAAAGGCCGCTTTGCCAATTGAACCTTGAGTTAAGTCTTGTTGGTTATTACCGCTTAAAGCATGCTTAAATAAGCTATACAGGGATTGTTTAGGTTGTTCTAAATGTGTATCTAATTGATTTCGCATAATAATTTCCATATACCTAGAGCATCGAAGTGCTTTTTGGATCACCCAAAAACAGTTAGATGTGTAGGTTATTACTTAATTTTTATTGGCTTGAGGAGCCTTTAAGTGGGCTTTACACCCTGATAGATTATGCTCGGAGGGAAATCACAGACTTCATAACCGAGCTTATAATCGCATTGGTAACGCAGGCAATTGAATTGTTCATTGACTTACTCGGTTATAAATTAGGCAATTAGAATGCGATCAAATTTACTTTTTGTCAAAATTAAATGATTCAAAAGAACTTTTTTTGTATAAACGCGGTATAACAAAGCACAACTTCATTAACCATAAAAAATAAGGACATTTATCCATGCAATTTATTCGAGCCTTGATTGTTCATGTGGCGGTTTTCTTAATTGCTGTGGGTATTGTGTGGGCCGGCAGTTTTTCTGGACAGTGGTTGAATGCAGATATTGAAACGGGGCTAACTGTGTTTGCGAGCTGTGCATTAATCGCCTTTATCGTGCAATGGATAGCTCTGATCCCAGCTTACGTGCTGAAAACAGAACATTTTTACGATTTAACCGGTGGTGCGACTTATTTGGCCGTTATCATTTTTGCCTTCATTCAAAGTGAGCAACATGATTTACGCTCCATCATCTTAACTTGTCTTGTGGCTATTTGGGCTATTCGTTTGGCTGGTTTTCTATTCTTAAGAGTGCGTAAACAAGGTTCAGATAGCCGATTCGATCAGATTAAACTAAACTTTTGGCGCTTTTCTATTGCTTGGACAGTGCAAGGATTATGGGTACTGATAACTGCAGGTGCAGCAATTGCAGCTATCACTTCAAATCATAAGACTGATTTTGCTTGGATTGGGGCTTTTGGATTGTTGTTATGGTTAATTGGCTTTGCAATCGAAGCTATAGCTGATAATCAAAAACGCCGATTCAAACAACAAAAAAACACCCACAAAGAATTCATTCAAACCGGGTTATGGGCTCGCTCACGCCACCCCAATTATTTTGGTGAAATATTATTATGGATTGGTGTGGCCATCATTGCTTACCCAGCTCTATACCAATGGCAACTAGTAACGCTTATTTCACCGTTATTTGTAATATTATTACTGACAAAAATTAGCGGGATTTCCTTACAAGAAGAGCAAGCAGATGAACGCTGGGCTGATAACCATGATTACCAAACCTATAAAAAGAATACACCTGTACTCATCCCTAAATTGTTTAGCTAAAGCTTGATGGCATCTAGTGAAGAGCAGCGCCTGATAAGGTTGTTGAAAAATGATCCTCAACGAATTGAAATATTAAAGGCTGTCGCCACTCTCTCATTACATGATTGTTGGGTGGTAGCTGGTTTTGTGCGTAACTTAGTATGGGATCATTTACATAACAAAAAGACTGATTTGAATGATGTGGATGTTATTTATTACTGTCAATCTGACACCCAAAGTCAGTTAGCAGATAATGCCACTCGTCAGCTGCAAGCGCTGCTGCCTAAGGTCAATTGGCAAGTGAAAAACCAAGCGTTGATGCATAAAAAACGTCAGCATAATCAGTATCTTAGTAGTATAGATGCGATGACATTCTGGCCAGAACAAGAAACAGCCATTGCAGTGCACTTAGATGAAAGTGGTTGTTTTTCTATTATTGCCCCTTTTGGCCTTAGTTCTTTGTTTGAACAACGTATTACTTTTAACCCTAAAGGCAATGAGCAGGTTTTTTGGCAGAGGATAGAGCAAAAGCTTTGGCTAACGACTTGGCCTCAGTTGGTGGTAGAGAAAGCCATTAGCGCAAATAAGAACATACAAGCCTAAAGTCTTTGCCTGTAGACGCGATAACTAAAGTACCTTATTTTTTTCTTAGTGATTACCGTTTTGTTCGACCCGGTCAATACAAATCAACCTGATAATAACGCTACTAATGCTGCGTTATTATCGAGTGACTATGAACTTAACGGCACGATCAATCGTGCTGCGAGTGAAGGTGCGAAATTTGCGTTAATACTGGCAATGCTAGAACAAGACTGCACACATCGACCACATATAGAAAAACCAAAAGACACAAATCAAATTCCAGAGGTCGAAAATGACCTTAATTATTACCGCTCAAACCCTTTAAGCGCTAATGATGCATACTGGCAAACCTGCCAACAAACCAGTCAATTAATACAGGGTGGACAAATACTATCTGCCCATCTTTGGTTAGCTATGCATCCGGAACCTTTATCGCTGCACAACCAAGCAAATTCAATTAATGATGAGGTTATCGCCAACTGCAACATCAATACCCAAACCCGTCTGCAGCTAGCTAAACAAAAGGCGCTGAAGGTAGATGAAACAGGCTTGTATGATATTTTGCAGGAACTCGACCCCATTTCTGCTTAGATAAAGTCGTCGACTGCCTTGTCTTTGAATGTTGGTAAACCTGTGGCTATGGCCAAGACAGCAAACACCAATATCAACATTGGATACCAGCAATATGGGGTTAACGCCAAGGGCGATACACCAGCGAGACTGGCAGCCACTAAGAGTTGTCCCCCATAAGGCACTAGGCCTTGAAAACCACAAGAAAAGATATCCAGTAAACTCGCAGAACGCCTTGGATCTAATTGATATTTTTCACCAAATTCTTTGACTATCGGCCCCGAAGTAACAATGGCTATAGTATTGTTGGCGGTAGCGATATCTAAGGCACTGACTAAAGCCGCAGTGCCGTATTCAGCGCCTTTTTTGTTGTTGATGCGTTTAGTTATATGGGTAACTAACCACTGCATACCGCCATAGGCCTTCATTAATGCCACTATGCCACCAATCATTAGCGCGATGGCCACCATGTCTTGCATCCACCCCATACCTTTTTGAAGGCTTTGCAACACAGACGCAAAGGTAAATAACCCCTTTGATAAACCCACTATACAAGCACTACCAATGCCAATGCCTAATACACCAATGACGTTAACGCCCAATAACGCACAGCTAATAATTAACAAATAGGGCAGTATTAGCCAAGCATCGTATTCCTTAGGCGTAATGTCAGCAGTGCCATCAATATGCACAAACAAGAGTAAAACCACGGTGAGTAACGCTGCAGGTAAAACAATGAGTAAATTAGCCTTGAATTTGTCTCGCATCTGAACACCTTGGGTACGCGTTGCAGCTATGGTGGTATCAGAAATAAAGGACAAGTTATCACCAAACATTGCCCCGCCAATTACAATACCCACAGTCAGTGGAATAGGCACGCCTAGGCTTTCGGCTAAACCAATGCCAATTGGAGTAATGGCGGTAATGGTGCCCATAGAGGTGCCCATGGCGAAGGCAATAAAACAAGCAATCACAAACAAACCAGGTAATAGGTAGGCCGTGGGTACATAATTCAACGCCCAATTTACTGTGGCGTCACGGGCACCAATGTCAATTGTGACCGCATAAAAAGCCCCGGCCAGTAGAAAAATTATCGCCAGTAAAATGATGGTTTTGTCGCCACCACCCTTACAAAAAATATCAACTTTTTCGGCTATAGATAATCTCGAGTCTTTGTTGTTAAGCAGTAAGGCATAACCTGCCGAGATAACAAACGCGACTAAAATTGGCATAGTAGAAAAATTTTGTGTCAACAGCCCACTGCCGATCACCAAGAGCATAAATAACAATATTGGGGTTAAGCCCCAAAAGCTCTCAGTAGGTTGTTTTTCCATCAAGATGTACCTTTTAATTTATTATAAAACAAAGTGTTATACAGATTGGCGTTAATGTTATAGCAAAGGACTAGAGTGGCAATAGTTTAAGCCGGTTTGGGTTAGTTATTGGGTTCCTTTAACGAGCACAATCTAAATCATCTGCATAGGCAAACAATGAGGGAGCGCCACCCGTATGCCAAAAAAGTACCTTGTCATTTTTTTCAAACTTGCCAGAACGAACAAAGTGAATTAGCCCACTCATGGCTCTTGCGGTATAAACCGGATCTAATAATATGCCTTCCAACTTGGCCGTTAATGTTATGGCTTCATTCTCCTGAGGCCCTACAATGCCATAACCCTTACCAACATAATCTGAATTGAGAATTAGCTGATCTTTTGAAAAGGTATAATTAAGGTCGATAATATTTGCGGTATTATTAACGAGTTGGGTAATCTGTTGGTCAAATTGCATGGCAGAATTGGCCTCTTTATCAATATTAATACCGATTAATTCAAAGGTTTTATTGTAAATTTGTTTACCTAAAATTAGTCCAGCATGCGTACCGCCGGAGCTTGATGCAAATATCACATGGGAAAATTCAGCCCCGGTGTTTTGCTGCTCTAACTCTGCAACAGCATCTATAAATGACAACGCGCCCAATTCATTTGAGCCACCATAAGGCACTATATAGGGCTTTTTACCTTCAGCTTGAAGCTGTGAAAATATACGGGCGATATCTTCCCCTTTTCTATTCGAGCCAGTCCAATGAATGTGGCAAGCAAAAAGATGATCTAATAATAAGTTGCCTTGGGCTTTAAGTGGCGCGTCCCCGCCCAGTAATAAATGGCATTCCAAGTTTAACTTTGCAGCCGCTGCGGCTGTTTGTCGGCAATGGTTAGACTGAGCGGCACCTGCTGTAATAATGGTATCGCAGCCGTGTTTTAACGCGTCTGCCAATATGTATTCCAGTTTTCTGGTTTTATTGCCCCCTAAAGCCAAACCTGTTAGGTCATCTCTTTTCATGAATATCTTGGGACCACCTAGAAAATGACTTAACCTAGATAATTCAACCAAAGGAGTAGGGAAAAAGCCTAAGGAGGTTTTCTCAAATTTTTCTAAGTGCATAATCTGTCTTCTATTTACTGGTAATCTTGAGTGAGTATATAAGTTAATACGTCTTTAGCGACATGTCTGTTTTATAAACATCAGTGGTTTAGCCGCCTATTAATTTAAGCTACTTACGTGCTTTAAAATACGTATCAGCATACACATAATAAGTAATTGAGAATGATGGTAGTGATATAGTATGGGCAGTATTTACGAAGTCGCTCTGTAACCCACCTATTTTGGCTTGTTTGACATGCAATTTGAAGATCCCTGTTTTACCTATTTTTCTGCGTCGATTGAAAAATACCAATTACCCGAACGTTTTACTTTTCCCTTTTATTATCAGCCACACCCTTTATGTATCTTGGCTGCAAAACAATTGCAGAATCATCTTACGACTCAAAATCAATGGCAGCATAATTTTGGTTTGTCTGATGACCCCAATAACATAATTGGAAAAATGTTTGGTGTGTTGTTGGTTAAAAATGCGCAAGGTGAGTTAGGTTTTATCTCGGCTTTTTCAGGTAAGTTAGCTGAGCAAAACCATATCCAAGGTTTTGTGCCGCCGGTATTTGATTTATTGGCTGACGACAGCTTCTTTTTGTCTGATCAAGTGGCTATTAATCATCTCAATGAAGAGATAAAAAACCTAGAAAACACCCCGGAATTAGTCATCTTGAAACAGGGTTTAGCCGCATTAGAAGCAGAACACGCCCAGCAGTTATCGACACTTAGGCTCGAGTTAGTAGAAAATCGTAAAACCCGTAAAAAACAGCGAAAGGATTTGCTGAATGAATTAGATAAAACCATCACAGATAAAGGCTTAAAAGAACTAGCCCAGCAAAGTGTTTTTGATAAATGGCGTTTAAAAGAATTAACCGAACATTCACAGCAATTAATCGGGCAACTGCAGGTAAAAGTAAACGAATTCACAGACCAAATAGCAGCGTTAAAGTTACAACGGAAAACCTTATCAGCCAATTTGCAAAATAAAATATTCAACCAATATCAGTTTTTGAATCAAGCCCAAGAGCCTAAAAGTTTGCTGGATATTTTTGCCGATACTGCCCTTAAAACGCCTCCGGCTGGGGCAGGGGAGTGTGCCGCGCCTAAACTTTTACAATACGCCTTCGCACATCAACTCACCCCATTAGCCATGGCCGAATTTTGGTGGGGAGCGTCACCCAAATCAGAAGTGAAAAAACACCAACAATATTACCCTGCGTGTATGGGCAAGTGTCAGCCAATCCTAAACCATATGTTGGCGGGTATGCAGTTGGATGACAACCCACTCATTTTTAATTATGGGCAAGGTAAAAATGTAGATATTATTTATCAAGACCAAGACATCTTAATCGTCAACAAACCCACTGAGTTTTTATCTGTACCCGGAAAAGAACTGTCCGACTCAGTCTATCAGCGAATAAAACAGCAATACCCAGAAGCAACAGGCCCGCTGATTGTGCATCGGCTGGATATGTCCACCTCAGGTTTGATGGTAATAACACTTAACTCACAGGCGAATAAATATCTGCAAAAACAATTTGTTCAACGTGAAGTACATAAACAATATGTAGCATTAATTGAAGGGCTGCCGCTGCAAGATAAAGGCGAGATACAGTTACCGGTAAGAGGTGACTATTACGATCGACCAAAACAAATGGTTTGCCATCAAGATGGGAAACCAGCTCACACCTATTGGCAAGTACTTGAACGTTACCCAGAGAAAAATCAAACTAGGGTAATGCTAACTCCCCACACCGGCCGAACCCATCAACTAAGAGTGCATTGCGCTCATGCTGATGGCTTGAATATGCCCATAGTGGGGGATGACTTGTATGGAACCCGCGGTAAGCGACTGCATTTGCATGCACAAAGTTTAGAAATTACCCATCCTGTTAGTCAAGAAGTTATGACCTTTAAGGTTGATGCGGAGTTTTAGTTAATTTCGCGTTTCATTACGCCGGCAAACTCCAAACCACCTTCAAGTTCACGAAAATCTACGTTAACGAGTTCCCAACCTTGGGCGCCAAGCGAGCAGAGATAAGCTTCAACGTCTTCACGTTTTCTACTTTTAAACAATCCAGCAGTTTCGACGTCTCTAGTATCAATAATTTTGTAAATAAATTTCTTCATTGAGCTGTATTACCTATGATGTTGGTTTGCATCTAGATTATAGAATAGGTCAAATGCTGCGGTGTTAAATTACCCCAAATACTTTGTGTCATTCAGTAAGTGTTTTAACTCTGCTATTGCTGCACGCCTTAACTAAACGGTTAACGATACGTTGTTCTGAGGGGATATAGGCTAAGTCATACTTGTCCATTACCCTATTGAAGTGGGCTATATATTCACAACGATATTGATGGTTAGGGGGTAACCAATCGTTAAGACCTTTAGCGCCTTTTTGGCGATTTAAAGACGCTTGAGCAAGTATTAAGTTGTCTAAGTCATTGGCAAAAATTGCTTTTTGTTGCCTATTCCAAATACTGCCGCCGTGTCCGTGGGCAAACTTTAAAGGCACAATGTGATCAAGATCTAAGTCTGTGGATAGGGTGAATGTTTCACTGGAATAGGGGTCATACCATTCCCCAGAAAGCACATTACATTGTTTCTCAGACTTAAAAGAAACGGCCTTTGTTGATGTCTGAATAAGTATTTCATGCCTCGTATTCTGGCAGTCTTTGTCATTGTCTAACCAATGAGGCCAATCACCTCTATTATAAAGGGCAACAAAGGCTCGACCTTGCTCGATGGCTTCGTCAGTAGCTTTGTCTAATAGTTTGGTTTTTGCCTTTGGTAAACGCCCACCTTGTTCGACGCAATCTGCAAGGGTATCAAAGGCTTGATATTTTTTTGTCCTGTTGAACGAAGCACTAGTTTGGTCGTGGCAAATACCAGAAGATGACAGTTTAACTTTGACGTCACTAGAGGGCGTTGATGCCATGCTTTCGACACAAATAGCAAGCACAAGGAACAACGAAAAGGGTAGAACTCTAAAAAATGTTACAGCTTTTATTTACAACTTAGATAAGACAATACGCCGATATAGTTTGCCATGAGGGCAGAATAATAAAAGGTAATTATTGGATTAAATGCAAAATAACCCAATTGAACAGACGGCCATGACAATGAGCCTAAACGTCTTGGTCATATTGGCTGGCATCAAAGTTGTTATCAAATATTTTGCTGTAACGCATTAAAAGCATAAAGCTAAACTCAAGCTATTCCCTTATCTAGCGTTATTGAGTTTGATTATTTTGTTTCTGGTTTAGAAGGGGAAACAATAAGCTTAGTTTTCAGCTAACCAGGCGTTAGCTTCATTCTCACTGTTGAATATTCCAATGTTAGTTAAAAAGTCTTTCTCTATGAGATTGCGTTGAAGACTGTTATTGACAACCACCGCAGTTGCACGGCAACCCTGCTCTTCACACCAAAGAAAATGTTCTTTGACATGGTTCATTACCACAGGAGAGCCTAAAGTGTTCAGATCCCATAACTCTAGCCTTATCCAACTTTTAATGTTCTTGGTTAGTATTGCTTGTTTGAGGTTATCAATTATTTCTAATACTCCTTCTTCATTAAAAGGGCCATAGGCATTTATTATTAATAATTGTTGTTTCCATTCGATGGAGATATTACCGTGACTCTGCATATATACTCCTATATCACTTAGCATCTTTCAGACGAAATTTAATATGTGCTTAACGCTACAAATCATGCAATTTAATTTGGGCAATATTTTTATCCGTCCTTCTTTTATAGACCTTTTTCCTTAAACTGGCAAAGATATTAACCGAAATCACTAATTGGTTATTAGGCAAAAATTGGCATTGATAGTCGATTTTTATAACCAATTTAAAGTGCCTTGTTTGTGAGATAAGTTGCTCACTACAGCCAATACTTAGTTAAAGTCGCTTGCAAGTTTTGGCAGCGTAAGCAACAGTAAGGGGAGGCGAGTCATATACATATGATTCTACTGAAATGAGTTCGCTTTGATATTAGAAATAAAATGACCTTTCTACACACCTTAACTGCCTTAATGCCTGTAGCCTCTATTTTACTATTTTTAGTTATTCTGCGCTGGCCTGCCATGAAGGCGATAGGTATTAGTTTAGTCATTACTGCGTTAATGACGGCTTATATTTGGCAGGTGCCGGTTATACAAATTTCAGCATCTGTAATTGAAGGTTGGATTATCGCTGCATCCATTTTAATTATTGTATTTGGCGCGCTATTTCTGCTCAATACTCTGACTCAGGGTGGAGCAATATCCGTTATACGTGCAGGTTTTATCGGCATCACGCCGGACCGACGTATTCAACTAATTATTATCGCTTGGTTATTTGGTAGCTTTTTAGAAGGTGCTTCTGGTTTTGGTACCCCCGCCGCCATTTGTGCTCCTTTGCTGCTTGCACTGGGTTTTAATCCGTTAGCTGCTGTAGCATTAGCCCTTATTGCTGATTCGTCTTCGGTATCATTTGGAGCGGTTGGCACCCCTGTTCTAGTAGGTATTAGCAAAGGTTTAGACAGTGTTTCAGCTGGACAATTACAGCAAATTTCTGCTACTGCCATCAGTATTGATATGTTTGTTGGTGTGTTGATCCCGCTGATGTTGGTGAGTATTTTAACGCGCTTCTGGGGTAAGAATAAAAGCTATAAAGAGGGTTTAGCACTGTGGCCTTTTGCATTGTTTTCTGGTTTCGCATTTTTATTCCCTGCATGGCTTGTGGCCACTACTCTTGGCCCTGAATTCCCTTCGATTATTGGTGGTCTGGTTGGTCTTACTTTGGTTATTAGTGCAGTTAAACTGAATTTTTTAGTACCCAAAAAAGTCTGGTTATTTCCTCAAGATGAAACACAAAGAGTAGACGTTAAACCTTCTAGTATTGTTGATGAAACTAATCCCAGATTATCGATTTATATGGCTTGGGCACCTTATGTTTTGGTAGCGGTATTATTGGTATTAACTAGAGTTAATGTCCTGCCGTTCAAGGCATTACTCGCGAAGGTTAAAATTGAGTTCAGTTATATTTTAGGTACAGATATTTCTAACTCTATTAGCCCCTTATATTTGCCTGGTTTTATTTTTGTTATCGTCTGTTTTATTACCTTCTTTTTACACAGTATGACGGCCAAACAAGCCCTCTCCTCGCTTTCTATTTCAATAAAAACATTAATTCCCACTGCGTTAACTTTAGCGACAGCAGTCCCTTTAGTGAGAATATTTATTAATTCAAATGTCGAAGGTGCAGTGTTGGGAAGTATGCCAAAAGAGCTAGCAGCAACTATGGCTGAATTATTTGGTCAGGCGTGGCCAATGGCCGCTTCTTTTGTCGGGGCTTTAGGCGCCTTTATATCAGGCTCAGCGACTTTCTCTAATATGATGTTTGCAGACTTACAGCAAGCAACCGCTCAGAATTTGGGCATAGCAGAACACATTGTTTTAGCTCTACAAATGTTAGGCTCTAATGCGGGTAATATGATTTGTGTGGTTAACGTTGTTGCCGCATGTTCTGTGGTTGGTTTAAGTGGTCAAGAGGGCGCAGTAATAAGATTGACCTTAGTTCCTATGGTTATTTATTGCTTTTTGGTAGGCCTAGTTGCCACAGTGTGGCTTAGCTTTTTATGATTTCATCTGATTTCATCTGATTTCATAGGCCAAACGCGCAGGTTGTTTTAGATGTTTATTCGTTTTTGTTGAGTCGTGAATGAGCGATCATTAAATTGGCTATGGATAACTCTATAGGTTTCTTTTGTTTATTATAAATACTTGAAAATTGACGGTAATCAACCTCCGACCAAGCTGCTTTCTTCAAAAATGGTTGGTATACATCAACATTATTTTGATCAATCAATTCATAACTTTCTAATTCGGTGTTAGTCAGAAAAACATTATTTGCATGGTGGTATTCGACAATATTTAACAGTGCTTTGCTAACCATTAAAAAGTGTCCGCCTACTGAGGCTGTCATTTCACCTGTTTGGATTTTATCAATTGCTGGTGGCAACCAATCAAAGCCACCCACTAAAACTTTTTTGTCGGGTGTCGAACCTAATATTTTGAGCTGTTCGATAACAGTTAAGCAAAACAAGTCGGCGACGCACCAGTATGCGTCAGTATTGGGATATCGATGGTACATGGCTGGAAAATTTTCTTTAACATTTTTAAGTTCCCAAGACATTGGAAATACTTGATTAACAACAATGTTGCCTGAATTCTTGTAGAGTTTTTCTAAGCTGGATTGGCGCGCAAGTGATACTCTATCAAAAGCGCCACTAATGCCGGTTACATACATCTTCTTAAGCGGATTGTTCTTCAGGTGTTGCTTATATAAAGCTGAAGTTAATAAGGCACCTGCTGCTTTATCATCGTAGCTGACAGCACCTAACCAGTGCTTGTATTTTTGTTGCGGCTTACCAATTTCAATTGCTTCGGTGTCCCTAAAACCCCGCTCTAACGTTACAAAAGGTATTTTTCTTGATTCCAATAGATCGAGTACGGCAACAGCATTACCCTGCATTGGTCGATAAATAATATAATCAGGTTTGTTTTTTTGTTGGCTTACGGCATTGACAGATGACAGCGTCGAGAAGCGATTAGTATCACTGAGATGCACTTCGAGTTGAATATTTAGATCATCTGCAACACTTTGAGCAACTTCAATAACCTGCTGCCAAAATAGGTTCACTTCTTTGTCTGGGACGATAAAACTAACCTGCAATGGAGAGGCATTACTTTCCCAGTGAAAGAGGAATATTAGGATTAGCCACTTCAGTTTCATATACTTCAAATCAATTAATTCGTTATTTGCATTATAGACTAGGCAAATTTTATCAACTACAAATGTTAATGGCCCATTTTTCATACATATATTTAGTCATAAACTGAATCACAAGTTACATGCTATTACTTAATGATTAAACGGAGTATGGTTTAAATATTTTTGTTGAAACTTTAAAAGCTAAAAGCAGTGGCAGAGCCACCAAAGCGGTATCGGTAATGCCGGTTTTCTTATTCTCATACGTTGCGACCATGTTAATTCTGACGTTGAGCTTGTTGATTACGTTGCGATTGGGTACTTTCTTTGGATATTAGTTTGTTACGCAAAAAGGAGACTAACACTTGAAAGAAATAGAAACGTTGCATAGTACTATTGTTTACAAAAACCGTTGGATGAGTGTTCGGGAAGATAAAATTCGACGACTAAGTGGTACTGAAGGCATATATGGTGTTGTAGATAAACCTGATTTTGTTGTGATTTTAGCCATTCAAAATCAACATGTTTATCTTGTGGAGCAATATCGTTATGCAGTCGAGGCTAGGTATTGGGAACTACCTCAAGGGGCTTGGGAAAATGACCCGAGTGCAGATCATTCACTGTTAGCTGCAGGTGAACTTAAAGAAGAAACGGGCCTGGTGGCAAAACGTATGGAATATATTGGCCAGCAATTCCTCGCCTATGGTTATTCTAGCCAAAGTTATCACATTTACTTAGCCACTGATTTGACAGAATCATCTACAAATTTAGATGAAGAAGAGGAAGGCCTCATATCCAAAAAAGTCAGTCTTAGCCAATTTGAGTCAATGATCATAGATGGCGTCATTAAAGATGCAACCACAGTCAATGCCTATGGTCTTGCCAAGTTAAAAGGTTATATTTAATGGCATAACAAAACACATAAGATCACAGTTTTAAAAGTTTAAATTCAAAACAACCAAAGCCAATTTGTTTGCTTAATTACGATAGCTGTTCTGTTAATTACTCATCCTATTTATATGTGCGTTTATACAGTTTCAGTGAAACTTCCGGTTATTAATATTGTTATATTGCAAAAGCGAGTTCACAATTAAATTGAATTTATGGACGACTTAAATAAAAACCAAATCACATTCATTTTGTCTTTGCTTAAGCTACGGAAACAGGGCATACGTAATGTAATGCCGGATCAACATGCGAAAGTGCTTTTTCCTTCTGGTTTTACGATTGCTAAATACAATGAAATTATCCCCAAACTTGTTTCCGAACAATTGCTAACAACAGAATATGGCGCACCAAGAGATGGGCCAGTCATATCATTAACAACTAAAGCGGTGGAACAGTTTGGTTAAATTGCAATATAACAAGCTGCTAAAGTTTGCAGCAAAAAATGCTGCGGGACAGTTGCTCGCTGGCTTCGCCAACAACACTCGCAACTGCCCCTTAGCAGGGCGTTAGGTTTTACAGGTAAATAATGAGTATTGATTTTTCAAAGGAGATGAATGGGGTCGTATCCCATTGCGTTCGTTAAGTAATACGACTCCTTTATCCCGTCTTAATAGCAGGGAGATAATATGAAAATGTTTTTTAATTTGATTTTAGCTATTTTAATTTTTCTAGCTGTGTCCTCAGGTGTAACAAAGGTTATGCTTATGCAACAGGAAGTGGAATTTTTTGGTCAATATGGTTTTACTAATCCAATTTTAATTGTATTTGGTACTATTCAGTTATTTGGTGGAGCATTGTTAGCTATACCAAAAACTAGAGTAATTGGGGCAGCTATTATTGCAATTACTTTCTTAATCTCAGCCGTAATATTAGTAATGGCTAGTAATGTACCAATGGCTATCGTTACCCTAGTTTGCATAGTGCTATTAGGTTTTATAATAAAGCAATCTGTAAATAAAGTGCTTTGAACCTACACATAACAAAAGTGTCATGTTCGCCCGCAAAAAAACACGCTTGATGGGACGGCTTTCGCGTTGATCCAGCCGCCTCATACACTTGTAATAGCTACACAAAGCCGACGCTTTTACTCTTTTGCACTCCCTTTGTCATAACATACACGTGTTATGACGACGCTAGCATTGACGCAAAACCCTGCAACCTGCTACCATCGCGCTCCAATTTTTTGCTCTGGGATTACGCCCCAACTCGCAAGGTAGTAGATATGTCTGAATCATCAAAATACGTCGTCTGTGCGTTATATAAATTTGTCTTTCTTGAAAATTTCAAAGAACTCCGTCAGCCCTTACTTCAGTTTATGGAGTCGAATGATATCAAAGGGACTTTGTTATTGGCCGAAGAGGGGATTAACGGCACCGTTTCTGGCTCTCGTCAGACTATTGATGCCTTGCTTGAATGGCTGAATGCCGATGACCGGTTGAACCCTATATCGGTTAAAGAATCCCTCGATGCCACCCAGCCTTTTCATCGAACTAAGGTTAAACTTAAAAAAGAAATAGTGACTATGGGAGTTGAAGGTATCGACCCTCGCAAGACAGTGGGTACTTACGTTAAACCTGCTGATTGGAATGAATTAATTTCTGATCCTGAGGTGTTGCTGATTGATACTCGTAACGATTACGAAATTGAAATTGGTACCTTTAAACACGCAGTGAACCCTAACACTGAGTCTTTTCGTGAGTTTCCCCAGTACGTGAAAGACAACCTAGATCCAAACAAAAATAAAAAAGTTGCGATGTTTTGCACCGGTGGTATTCGCTGTGAAAAATCAACAGCCTATTTAAAAGAGCAGGGCTTTGATGAGGTATATCATCTTGAAGGTGGCATTCTTAAGTATTTAGAAGAAGTACCTAAAGATAATACCCTTTGGGAAGGCGACTGTTTTGTGTTTGATAACCGCGTGGCGGTGAATCACGATTTAGAGAAAAGTCATTACGACCAGTGTTATGCCTGTCGTTTGCCTATCACCGAAGAAGACAAACAAAGTACCGTTTTTGAAGCGGGGGTGAGCTGTCCTAAGTGTCACGGTAAACATAGCGAAGAACAACTAGCTCGTTTTAGAGAGCGTGAAAAACAAGTGCGTTTAGCCCTCGAGCGTGATGAGGAACATCTAGGGTTGGAAGCCCGCAAGGCGATCAAGTTAAGGCGTCAGCAAAAGGCTGCAGCTCGTCGAGCTCAGCGGACTGCTATGGGTAACAGTAATGGGTGATTAATCAACCGTTTATCTGCACTAATACTAATAGCTCATAGACACCTACTTGTTATAAGCGTTAGACTTACCCTATTAAAATAAAGGTTGAAGAAACTATGTCTGAAAAAGCATTATCTCCAGAAAAAATTGCAGAAGCTCGTAAAGAGTTTGACTTCTTTGATACTGATGGCAGCGGCGAAATTGGCTTTAGAGAGTTTATTGAGTTGTTAACGGTATTGTCACCGAAGACTAAAGCAAGCCACGTTAAAGAAGGGTTTGGCCTAATTGATAAGAATAGTGACGGCTC
>Ga0209495_1000254_pt1 | contig 43007 bp, 42 predicted proteins | sample EN1Hudsemesocosm_FD_184629 | JGI IMG/M metagenome (GOLD analysis project Ga0209495, IMG submission 184629) | Methane-oxidizing microbial communities from mesocosms in the Hudson Canyon - EN1E Hudson Canyon (SPAdes) (version 2) | ecosystem: Environmental > Aquatic > Marine > Cold seeps | place...
TGCCCCCCCCCCCCGCTAAACCCTCTGATCTATCTTGCTAAAGTTATCTTCACTGTACACATTAGGTGATGTTAATAACAAAGAAGTGAAAAGTAAAAGAAATATCATCTTCATATACAGATGAAATTGTAAGCCTCATAACTACAAATTAACTGTAGCAGTCAGTTGAAAACTGAGTCAATAATATTTTGCTGTCTAGCCAGTTTCCACCGCTATTTTTTATCCACTTAAACTATCAGAATAGTAGCAAAATAATTACAATATAGCGTATATTTAACAGTACTATTTATTATTAAATAACAGCTCAATCAACACGGTTAACACCGCAACTGTATAGGGTAATAAAATGGAAAGAAATGAAGCGATGTCATTAATAGTTAAACTATTAAGTATGATGTTGGAGCAAGGCGGATCGGATTTATTTATCACGGCCGGCTGCCCCCCTTCGATCAAAATAAAAGGCATTATGACGCCTTTATCAAAACACCCTTTATCTGCTGAAGATGCTAAAGCCATCACGCAGAGTGTAATGAATGATAAACAGTTAAAGCAGTTTGAGGAAACTCAAGAATGTAACTTTGCCATTGCACCGGCAAACTTATCTCGCTTCCGTGTCAATGCCTTTGTACAGCAAGGGATGCAAGGCTTAGTTGTTCGCGTTATCGCATCAGAAATACCTAATTTAGAGAAACTCGACCTACCTGATGTTCTCAAAGATATCATCATGACTAAAAATGGTCTGGTGGTCATGGTGGGCGGAACCGGCTCAGGTAAATCTACTTCCATGGCCGCCATGTTAGATTACCGCAATGAAAACAGTCATGGTCATATCATAACCATTGAAGATCCGATTGAGTACGTTCACCCTCATAAAAATTGCGTCATCATGCAGCGTGAAGTCGGGGTGGATACAGGCAGTTGGGAAACCGCATTACATAATACTCTACGCCAAGCACCCGATGTCATTGTGCTCGGTGAAATTCGCGACAAGGAAATCATGGACTTTGGTATTGAGTTTGCTCAAACCGGTCACTTAGCCTTAGCGACATTGCATGCTAATAATGCTAATCAAGCGATTGACAGAATCTTAGGATTTTTTCCAGCAGATAAGCAACTGAAATTGATGCAAGATCTGTCACTTAATGTACGCGCCATTATTTCACAACGCTTGATTCGTACCGTTGACGGGGGACGGTGTGCAGCCATAGAAATATTACTTAATACCCCACTTGTCTCCGATATGATCGCCAAAGGCGATGTATCTGGCATCAAAACCGTGATGACAAAATCTCGTGAATTAGGCATGCAAACCTTTGATCAAGCTTTATATGACTTATATCAAGAAGGACGTATTAGTTACGATGAAGCGCTTAAAAATGCTGATTCTGTTAATGAGGTTCGTTTAAAAATTAAACTTGCTAAGGATGGGGCTATTGATGAGGATGAAGAAGATGATGGTTCTGGTTTAAGGATGGAAAGTAACGATGATGACAATCAAGTCTATCAAGACAAGTCAGCGAGTGCTGGGCTGTCCTTAATGCTAGAAGAGGAAGATGAAGATGAAGATGAAGAGGAAGACGGTGATGGCCAGTCGCACTAGTACAAGCAACGAAAAATAAGCAGTTTAAATTCTGCTTGCAACAATACCGATTAACTCTATATTTAACACAGTAGCGAGACCAACCATGGATATATCACCATACGTAAAATTAATGCTCGAGAATAATGCAGATAGTTTGCATTTTGATCTGGACATGATTCCACGAGTTATCATTAACTCTCAAGAACGTAGCATTGGTAAAGCAAGTCTGACCCAAGATATGTTAGACCAAATTGTTGAAGAACTCACCACAGATACGCAAAAATTACAGCTATCCATCAACCAAAAAGTACGCTTTGTAGCTTCTTTATTAGGTGGTAAGAATCTAATCGCAGAAATTAGCAATAAAGATGAAATTCCTACCATTGTTATTAGCCAAGATCAGCGAGAACGAGTTGATGCAGTGGCACTACCGAGCAATATCAGTGTATTTGGTGACGCACCAGAACAAGATTTAGATATCACCCCCTATCTGGCTAAAATGGTGGAATTGGATGGTTCTGATTTATTCATTACTTCTGGTTCAGCAGTTAAAACAAAAATTCATGGCGCAGCTGTTGAGTTAGATAGTTATTTATTAACACCTGAACTGACAAAATCAGCCGCCTATGGCCTAATGAATGAAAAACAGATTGAAGAATTTGAAGCAACAAAAGATCTCGACTTTGCCATTAGTCTCGCAGATGATAGTGCCCGATTCAGGGTCAATGTTTTTTATCAACGACGCTCAATTGGTATTGTATTACGTCTTATCCCCTCTGAAATCCCAACCGCTCAAGCGTTAAATCTACCTGATGTATTGCTAGAACAAATCATGGAAAAGCGCGGTTTATTACTGATGGTAGGGGGTACAGGATCCGGTAAGTCAACCACCTTAGCGGCGCTGGTTAATCACCGCAATGCCAATGCAGCAGGTCATATCCTAACCATTGAAGATCCGGTCGAATTTTCTCACCCGAATCTAAAATCCATTGTTAATCAACGTGAAGTAGGCGTTGACACGGCCTCTTATGCACGAGCATTAAAAGCCAGTTTACGTGAAGCACCTGATGTTATTTTAATTGGCGAAATTCGTGATAGAGAAACGATGGAAGCAGCACTAGAGCTTGCCAACACAGGTCACCTCTGCATTTCTACCCTCCATGCTAATAATGCCAATCAGGCTATGGATCGGGTTATTAATATGTTCCCTCAAGTCCAACATAAACAACTGTTTATGGATCTATCGGTGAACTTAAATGCCGTCGTCTCACAACGTTTAATTCCAGATACCAAAGGCAAACGTTGTGCAGCCATTGAAATAATGTTGAGCACGCCTCATATCGCTAATTTGATTCTCAAAGGGGCTTTAAACGAAATCAAAGATGCCATGATGACGAGTGGTAATAGCGGTATGCAGACCTTTGATGATGCTTTACTAGCTCTCTATGAAGAAGGTCGAATTGGCCTAGAAGAAGCGTTAAGAAATGCTGATTCACGAAATGATCTCGAAGCTAAAATTAATTTTTCTTAGCGTGAATTTACAGTGACTTGCTTTAATTAGCACTCTATTTGTCACTGTCGATGTAGTGATAGTAACGGAACAAGGTCATTATTATTTTCGTTTCAACAAAACGAGTCATAGAGTATGTTGAAAAAATATAACTCAGCTCCATCGACAAAGGCTGTAGCAATACAGACTTACAGTAAGTCTGCACGCCGCTTGCTCATGACCTGTTTATTGTCTTGTAGCTCAATATCCCTTGCTGACAATGCCCACTGGCAAGATCCACAATATATTAAAAACAGTTTTATTGAAATTGCCTTAAATAATGAATATACATCAGGCTTAGCTAAAGTGCGTAAGTGGACACGACCTATTTCATATAGCATTATTCACCGTACTGCCGATCAAACACTTCATCAACAGATTAGTGAAATACACCTTAAACATCTAGCCAGTATTACGGGGCTAAAAATACAGCCTGCCACAGCTGAAAATAAAGCTAACTTAAAGATAATCTTCTCTAGCGAAAAATTAATCCGTCAAGAGCTAAAACAGGACTTTTTACTACATAATCAGCAGCAGATTACTGAACTATCTCGCCAAGGTATCTGCCTTGCACATTTTTCTACCTATCCAGACAGCAGTATTAAGCAGGCAGTTGTTATTATCCCTGTCGACCGTGCTAGAGCCCATGCAAAGCTATTGTCATGTGTCACTGAGGAGTTAAGTCAGATAATGGGTTTGCCCAATGATTCTGATAAGGTATTCCCATCTATTTTCAATGATCATTCTCAGGATGATTACTTATCAGGTTTAGATTTTTTACTACTTAAACTACTTTATAACCCAACTATAAAAGCGGGTATGAATCATGGACAAGTTATCCCTCAACTCAATAAAATCTTGTCACAAGACGAGTTCCAACAACTGATTCACCAATCAGAACAACTCGTCCACCAGCAGGGTCTGTATCGCCTGCTTAATTAAGCAATATCAACCTTAAACATCAGCCATAAAAAAAGGCCCTATAAAGGGCCTTTTTCATCAAACTAATTACTCAGTATTACTGATTAACAACAAAATCAACACGACGGTTTTCCGCTTGACCTGCTGCAGTATCATTAGTTGCTACTGGACTTGATTCGCCCATACCAACTGGCACTAAACTGCTTTCTTTAACGCCTTGTGATACTAAATAAGACACTACTGATTCAGCACGCGCTTGTGAAAGTTTCATATTGAACGCATCTGAACCACGGCTATCAGTATGACCTTCAACACGTACATCAATCACTGCATCCGTTTCTTTAAGCAAAGTAACTGCTTGCTCTAGAATGCTTTTAGAGTCTGATGTTAACACTGCTTTATTAGTGGCAAAATTCACCCCTGTTAAAGACAGTAATTTTTCACCTGGAAGTGGGCAACCGTCAGTATCAACAATAGTACCTAATGGTGTTGATGGGCACATATCTTGGTAATCTGCGACACCATCTTTATCTGAGTCTAGCGCACAACCAACACGATCAACGGTTACACCAGCGGGTGTATTTGCACACATATCGACACCATCAACAACGCCATCATTATCACTATCAAATGCACAACCTTGCGCATCTAATAAAGCGCCTGCAGGAGGAACTTCAGTACACACTGCAGCAGCCATTGGAGCAGCAGCTACTTCATCGCCATCTTGACACAGAAGTAATGCTGCCATTGCACCTACAGCAGCACCAGCAATAGCAGCACCACTACCATCATCATCAGTAGCTGCGCCCATAAATACGCCACCCGCTAAACCACCAGCAATAGCACAAAATACATTATTATTGCTCACTTGTTTATTAGGTCCGGCACAACCGGCTAACAGACTTACGGCCAGCAGTAATGCTGATAATTTAACTGATATTTTCATCTTTTTTCCTTTCTAAATGGGGTGAGTTGCAAACCCGCGCTCACCTTAAATAACTGACCTAACAGTGTTAAGTCCTTTTTGGTTTGTTGGCATAATTCTAATCATGTTTATATAGTATGTCTACATTATGATTATAAACGTTTGTACACAGGGTCTATTTATGACCACGAACCGGTGTTACCAAAGTCTTCCTCATCAGGTTTAATCGCCATACCATCAATGTCTCCACCGATTGTTTCACCATCTTTAGGATTTAGTTTAATCATTAAACGGACTTCATTTTCTGAATCGGCATTTTTCAAAGCATCTTCATAGGTGATTTCATTTGACATATATAAATCATAAATAGCTTGATCAAATGTTTGCATTCCTTGTTCTCGAGATCGCTTCATAATCTCTTTAATCTCAGGAATATCACCTTTCTCAATCAAATCGGCAATCAAAGGGGTATTAATAAGGATCTCTACGGCTACGCAACGTCCTGTTCCATCCTTCTTAGGAATTAAACGCTGAGATACGACAGCCTTGAGGTTAAGAGACAAATCTAAAAATAGCTGTTTATGTCTTTCTTCTGGGAAGAAGTTAATAATCCGATCCATCGCCTGATTCGAGTTATTGGCATGCAATGTTGATAAACACAAATGTCCCGTTTCAGCGAAAGTAATACCATAATCCATGGTATCTCGCGCTCGGATCTCACCAATCATGATGACATCGGGTGCTTGGCGTAATGAATTTTTCAGTGCAACACCATACGATTCGGTGTCTACTCCCACTTCTCGCTGGGTCACAACACAACCACCATGTTTATGATCAAACTCAATAGGATCTTCAATCGTCAAAATATGGCCGGTACTATTTTGATTACGGTAACCGACCATAGCGGCTAATGTAGTCGACTTACCTGAGCCTGTTGCACCTACAAAGATAATCATGCCGCGTTTAGTCATTGCTAATTCTTTAACAATTTCCGGCACATTCAATTCTTCAATGGTAGGAATCTCATCTTTAATTCGGCGTAATACCATGGCAATTTTATTGCGTTGATACAATGCACTGGCACGAAAACGACCTGCGCCAGCAGAGCTAATCGAATAGTTACATTCTTTATCACGCTCAAATTCTTTCTTTTGCGAGTCACTCATTGTGCTTATCACGAGGTCGCGTGCGTCATCATCTGTTAACACATCTTGCGACAATGTCGCTAAACGGCCATTCACTTTTAAGCTGGCCGGTCGCCCTGCAGTAATAAATATATCGGAGGCATCATGTTTCACCGCGGCTTTTAGAATCGTTATAATATCCATCTATCACTCTCCTCTATTGGAATAGGTTCTTCTCAATTGCACGAGGCTGAGCTTCTGCCTTCGTAATTTGCTGACGACGAACCAAATCCTGCATACATTGATCTAATGTTTGCATACCTACGGCTCCCCCAGTTTGAATTGCTGAGTACATTTGTGGCACTTTACCTTCACGAATTAAGTTTCGAATCGCCGGCGTACCAATCATAATTTCATGAGCAGCAATACGACCACCGCCCACTTTTTTCATTAATGTTTGTGAAATAACTGCTCGCAAAGACTCTGATAGCATCGATCTCACCATATCTTTTTCAGCAGCGGGAAATACGTCAATAATACGATCAATCGTTTTTGCAGCAGATGAGGTATGTAATGTACCAAATACTAAATGACCTGTTTCTGCAGCCGTTAATGCTAGTCGAATTGTTTCAAGATCACGTAACTCACCCACTAGAATGATATCTGGATCCTGACGTAACGCAGAGCGCAGCGCTTCACTAAAGCCCAGCGTATCACGATGAACTTCACGTTGATTGACCAGACATTTTTTACTTTTATGAACAAACTCAATCGGATCTTCAATGGTCAAAATATGTTCATTATCTTGATTGTTTTTATAGTCGACCATCGCCGCTAAAGTGGTTGATTTACCTGAACCTGTAGGCCCTGTTACCAGTACAATTCCTTTCGGGTTATCGGAAATTTCTTTAAATATCCCTGGGGCACCCAGATCTTCTAGGCTCAATACCTCAGAAGGGATGGTTCTAAATACTGCGCCACAACCACGATTCTGATTAAAGGCATTGACACGAAAACGAGCTAGGCCCGGAATTTCAAATGAAAAATCAGTTTCAAGAAATTCTTCATAATCTTTACGCTGCTTATCATTCATAATATCGTATACCATAGCGTATACTTCTTTATGTTCCATTAAGGGCAGGTTAATTCGTTTGATGTCACCATCAACCCGAATCATCGGTGGCTCCCCGGCTGATATATGTAAATCAGATGCTTTATTTTTTGCACTAAAGGTCAGCAATTCAGTAATATCCATACCGTTCCCTAATCATTTATAAGTTATAAGGTTTGCTTCCAAATAAGAAGCTCTTAACGTAAAGGTAGCGCGCTCACTACAGGCTTGCAACATGACAGAGATAAAAAACCCACTGCAGACACTCACCGCGCATATCGAACGCGCCGAAAAAAAAACCCATAGGCCCCGTAAAAGCGTGACATTACTGGCCGTTAGTAAAACATGGCCTGCTGACGAACTGCGAAAACTCGCGGTTCAGGGCCAGCATTGTTTTGGAGAAAATTATTTGCAAGAAGCGCTGACAAAAATTACTGCGCTAGCCGACCTAAATTTAGAGTGGCACTTTATAGGCCCGATCCAATCAAATAAAACCCGAGATATTGCTTGTAACTTTGATTGGGTACAAAGTATTGATCGCATTAAAATTGCACGCCGCCTATCTGCACAACGCCCTGTGGAACGTGATGTTCTCAATGTCTGTATCCAAGTTAATATTGATGATGAAGCCAGTAAGTCAGGTGTAAAATCAGACGACGTGCTCGCCTTAGCAGAACAAATATCTCAACTCGACCATTTGCAGCTTCGAGGCATAATGGTCATCCCTGAAAAAACAAGTGATCCTCAACAACAACATGCTTCCTTCCAAAAAGCACAACAGTTATTTTCACAATTAGTCACCTTATATCCATCTGTTGATACTCTCTCTATGGGCATGTCAGCGGATATGGACTCAGCGATTGCCCAAGGCAGTACGATGGTACGCATTGGCACGGCACTTTTTGGCCAGAGGCATACCCCAGCAAGCAAATAACAAGTAGACTATAAGCATACCTAAATAGCTGACGATGGAACCTAATTATGAAAGATTGTAAAATTACATTTATTGGTGGCGGCAATATGGCTCGTAGCCTTATTGGTGGCCTCATTACTGATGGATTTAATCCGCAACACATTCATGTCTCTGATCCTGAACCTCTGTGTTTGCAAGCGCTTACAGATAAATATCCTGTTAATACCTACAGTAGCAACCTAAAAGCGGCACAAGACTGTGATGTTTTAATATTGGCAGTGAAACCGCAGCAGTTACAAACTGTAGTCAAACAATTAGCAGCCGAGTGGCGCTCAGACACATTGCTAATTTCGATCGCTGCTGGAATTCGCCTTGATGATATCGCGCGCTGGTTAGAACAAGATGAAACGGCCATTGTTCGTGCTATGCCCAATACACCTTCATTAGTGCAAGCAGGTGCAACAGCCCTGTGTGCCAATGATTTTGTATCAACACCACAACATGAATTAGCTGAATCTATTTTACGCTCGGTCGGTCTGGCACTATGGCTTGAAGATGAAGCCAAAATGGATGCCGTCACGGCTTTATCAGGTAGCGGTCCCGCTTATTTCTTTTTAGTGATGGAGGCTATGGAGTTTGCTGCTACTGAAATGGGCTTAGAAGCGGAAACAGCACGCCTACTTTGTTTGCAAACTGCCTTTGGCGCCGCAAAAATGGCTTTGGAAAGTAATGATACAACAGCCACATTGCGTGAGCAGGTGACCTCACCTGGCGGCACAACAGAACGTGCCTTACATGAATTAGAAGATGGTGGTGTACGTGGCCTATTTGAAAATGCGCTAGTTGCTGCAGCACTTCGTTCTCGCGAGCTAGCCAATCAACTTGGCGAAGACGATGCCTAGTACGTATTTTAGTAATCCGCTCAGCTTCCTGATAGAAACCCTCTTTGGGCTCTATATGGGCATTGTCGCGTTACGTATTATTATGCAATGGGCACAGTGGGAATATCATAATCCACTAGTACAGTTTATTATCAAAGCAACCCAAGTACCGGTAAAGTTTTTACGCAAGTTTATACCTGCCATGGGCCGCTGGGATAGCGCAACAATCGTTTTATTATTAGCTTTAGCATTGGTAAAAGTACTACTTCTACTGTTATTACAACACGGCATTTTTCACCCCATTTTACTGTTAAGAATGATGCTTGCAGATATCTTCTCCCTGTTTATTACTTTATTTTCTGCCAGCATTATTATTCAGGTCATTTTGAGTTGGATCGCCCCTGCTAATCAGCATAACCCACTCACACCCTTGATCAGCCGTATGAATAACCCCCTATTGCGCCCCGTTCGCCAGTGGCTACCCGATATGGGAGGATTGGACTTGTCACCATTAGTTGTCTTACTTGGATTGCAAGTCGTATCCATGTTGGTATTACCGCTTCTAATTGGTCATTATTAAATAAGTATTTATCAGCTCATTCGCTACCGTTATAATAGATGAGTTAGTCAATTTAGGATTATTCTTACCATGCCGGAAACAATACCAGCCGATTCAGTTGGTTTGGTGACACCCATAACATTGCATATTGATACGCCAATCACCTTGGAGTGTGGTCGTGTATTGCCAAGCTATGATCTCATCTATGAAACCTATGGCGAGCTCAATGAAAAGGCATCCAATGCTATTCTCATTTGCCATGCCTTATCCGGAGATCATCATGCAGCAGGCTACCACAGCATGGAAGATAAAAAGCCCGGCTGGTGGAATAGTGCCATCGGTCCAGGTAAAGCCATTGATACCAACAAGTTTTATGTGGTCAGCGTCAATAATCTAGGGGGCTGTAAAGGTTCTACTGGCCCAACCAGCATTAACCCTGAAACCAATAAAGCCTATGGCCCAGACTTTCCTTTTGTCACCGTTGCTGACTGGGTCAACAGCCAGGCAGTATTAGCGGACAAACTTAAGATTCAACAATGGGCGGCCGTCATTGGTGGCAGCCTAGGCGCCATGCAAGCAATGGAATGGGCAATCAGCCTACCTGACCGTTTACGTCATGTATTAATCATTGCTTCAGCCCCTAAATTATCAGCGCAAAATATCGCCTTTAATGAAGTAGCTCGAACAGCCATCAAATCTGATCCTGATTTTCATGATGGTTATTATACTGAGCACAATACTTTGCCACGCCAAGGTTTGGGTTTAGCGCGCATGCTAGGTCATATTACCTACCTATCAGATGAAGCGATGGGCGAAAAGTTTGGTCGCGAACTGCGTCATGAAACCATTCATTATGACTATGATGTCGAATTCCAAATAGAAAGCTATCTACGTTATCAAAGTAGTAATTTTGTTGAACATTTTGATGCCAATACCTATTTATTAATGACTAAGGCCTTGGACTATTATGATCCTGCAAAAGCATTTAATGATGATCTAGCAGCCACTGTTGCCAATATTCAAGCACGCAGTTTAGTGGTTTCGTTTACTAGTGATTGGCGTTTTTCACCTGCTCGCTCACACGAGATTGTTGATGCCTTGTTAAGTGCAGGAAAAGACGTCAGCTATGCAGAAATTGAAGCACACCAAGGTCATGATGCTTTCTTAATGCCAATTCCTCGCTATATTGATATTGTGACAACCTATATGCAACAAGTTGCCCAAGAGTGTGAAAGCATATGACTTTACGTGTAGACCTACAGATTATTAGTGATTGGATCCCAGATGGAGCTCGTGTTCTTGATTTAGGCTGTGATAATGGCAGTCTAATGCAACACCTGCAACAACGAGGGGTAACGGGTTATGGCCTCGAAATTGATAACAGCAAATTTGCTGACTGTATCAAAGCAGGGGTTAATGTTATTCAAGCCGATCTTGACCAAGGCCTACCCCAGTTTGCCGATCAAAGCTTCGACTTTGTCATTCTGTCTCAAACCTTACAAGCCATTAAACGTCCTGATTTTTTATTGCAGGAAATTGCGCGTGTTGGCAAACAAGGCATTATCGGATTTCCTAATTTTGGTCACTGGCAATGCCGTATGCAACTGGCATTAGGCGGTCATATGCCACTATCTCGAACATTACCTAATGAATGGTTTGAAACACCGAATATTCATCTCTGCACTGTGCAAGATTTTAACAAGCTTTGTGCCGACAAAGACATTGAGGTATTAAGTCGAAGCATTGTTAATCATGCCCATAAAGATACTTTAGGTACGCGTTTATTACCTAATCTATTCGGTCAAATTGCCCTTTATCAAATAAAGAAAAAATAATGAAACAATACCAACAAGACTTTATTGAGTTTGCATTAAAAACCGGCGTATTACGCTTTGGTTCATTCACCTTGAAATCAGGCCGTATCAGTCCTTACTTCTTTAATAGTGGCCTGTTTAATACCGGTGCATCTCTCGCACGTTTAGGGCGTTTTTATGCCCAAGCGATCAGCGAATCGAATCTCGATTATGATGTATTGTTTGGCCCTGCTTACAAAGGTATTCCATTGGCATCAACCACCGTGGTTGCTCTCGCCGATCAACATCAACGTGATGTGCCTTATGTCTTTAATCGTAAAGAAAAGAAAGATCACGGTGAAGGAGGCCAATTAGTTGGCGCGGATCTCACCGGTAAAGTTCTGATTATTGATGACGTAATTTCGGCTGGCACCTCAGTACGTGAATCCGTCACTATTATTAAAGCTGAAAATGCAGTGGCGGCAGGTGTGATAATCGCTTTAGATCGTCAAGAACGAGGTCAAGATAGTCGCTCAGCAATCCAGGAAGTTGAAGCCGAGCACAATATTCCTGTGGTGAGTATTATTTGCCTAAATGACCTATTAAGCTATTTACAAAACAATCTTGAACTAGCTGAACATCTGCCTGCGGTAGAAGCCTATCGCCAACAGTATGGTGTTGATAGTTAAGCCAGACTGACCCAAATCAGCTTTATTGAAATAAGTAGCGTCACCACTTCAAAAGCACGTTTAATTAAGCGGTTGCCATGTTTGATAGCCAAATGAGAGCCAAAATAACCGCCAATTAGTGAGCCTAAAAGTAACGCTGGCAACCACTGCCAATGAATCTCGCTGAGCAAACCCAAGGTGATTGCCCCGGCACCATTCCAAAATACGCCAACCAAAATCAGTGTATAGGCAACTGCGCGTTGATAATCCATACCAAACCAGATCACCAACCATAAGGTGACAAACAGGCCTGTTCCCGAGGTTAAAGAACCATTTAAAATCCCTAATAAAAACAAAACCATACCGCCATAGAGAGTCGCGGTTCTATCTCTATGTTGTGGTGTATAGTCTTGTCCCAGCGTTGGTTTGACTATTGAAAAAATCCCTAAACCTCCAGTTAAAACTCCTAAGGCTAGAATGGCCAATTTGTCAGGGACAAATAAAATCCAATAGCCGCCTAATATAACGCCTGGTACACCCGCAATAATGATTAACAACACAAACTGTCGTTCCAGCCTATTAGTGGACATATATCGCAACACAGCACCTAAACCAAGTGCTACACTAGCCACTTTATGTGTAGCAAGTGCAATTGAAAAACTTAGACCTAAGAAAATGAGCACAGGAAATTGAATTAAGCCGGCCCCTCCGCCACTAAAAGCTGAAAAGGTATTAGCAACTAATGACACTAAAAAAAGGACTAAATGCTCAATGGGGTTCACCTTTTTTCAAACTCCTTATAGAATAGACACTATGAAATTAATCAAACTCTTACTATTAAGTTTCTTATTAATAAGTAGCTTGCCATCATATGCCGGAAAAATATATCGTTTTCTCGATGAAGACGGTGTTTCTACTATGAGCAAAAGTTTGCCATCTTATGCCGCCCAAAAAGGCTATGACGTACTTGATGATGTTTCTCTTCGTCTTATCGAGCGAGTCTACTCTCGCGAAGAACTGGCCAGAATTCAGCAGCGTCAGGCACTGATAGATGAAAAAAATGATTTAATAAAACAACAAAAACAGGCTGAAAAACAACGTCGATTAGAACAACGTGTTCGTGATCGAAATTTAATTGCTCGCTATCCAACAACAGAAGTGCTGATGCGATCGCGTGACGAAGATCTTTTATATAGGCAAACTCAGATCAATGATATTAAAGATCTGCTAGCCCATAATATCGTTAAGTTAGCAGACTTACAGAAGAATGCCGCGGAACAAGAGATAAGTGGCGAAAAAATAAGTGTCAATTTAAAAAAACGTTTGTCAGCGACACAAAGAGAAATTGATAATAATAAGCGTTCTATCACTGTTGCAGAGAATGACAAAAAAGACGTTTCTCAACAATATAATGCTGATTTAGAGCGTCTAGAATACCTATTAGACCTGATTGCAGCAAGACCTAGACACTAAACTAAACCGTCTAGAATAGTCAGAAAATGTTGATTTTCTTCTGTAGTACCAATAGTGATTCGCAAAAATTGTTTGATCCTATCCTGCTTAAAATGACGCACTATCACACCTTGTCCACGCAAAGCTAAAGCCAGTTCTCCAGCATCTTGCTGCGGATGAGTGGCAAAAATAAAGTTTGCAGCCGAAGGTAAAATTTCAAAGCCAAGATCACTTAATTCTGCTGTCAGCCATTCACGGCTAGCAATAACTTGCTGACAGGTCTGCTCAAAATAGTGTTGATCTTTAAATGCCTCAACACCAGCACTAATAGCCAAACTATCCAGCGGATAAGAATTAAAACTATCTTTAACGCGAACCAGTGCCTCGATTAAATCAGCATGCCCTATCGCTAGACCTATGCGCAGGCTAGCCAAAGAACGGGACTTTGATAAGGTTTGTGTGACTAACAAATTAGGGTAAGTATTCACTAATGAAATAGCACTTTCCCCGCCAAAATCAATATACGCTTCATCCACCACCACAACTGACTGCGTATTTCTTTGCAGCAATCGTTCAATATCATTAAGCGATAATAAACAGCCTGTTGGTGCATTAGGGTTAGGGAATATAATGCCGGCATTGTTAGTCGAATAATCTTGTAGATTAATGACGAAATTTTTGTCTAAGGGTACGGTTTGATAATCAATTTGATAAAGCTTGCAGTAAACAGGATAGAAACTATAAGTAATATCTGGAAATAATAGCGCTGCATCATGCTGAAACAAGGCATGAAATATATGTGCTAAAACTTCATCAGAACCATTACCCACAAAGACCTGCTGAGTCTCTATATTATGATAATCAGCAATGGCTTGTTTAAGCTGTGTTGCATTGGGATCAGGGTATAAACGAAGTTGATCACTGACACCTAAACGAATGGCTTCTAAAACTTTAGGAGAAGGGCCATAAGGATTTTCATTGGTATTTAACTTAACAAGGTTAGCAACTTTTGGTTGCTCTCCTGGCACATAAGGGTCCAAATCATGGACTATTGGACTCCAAAACTGGCTCATATCAGTCTTTTAGTCGATATTCAGCCGAACGTGCATGTGCCGTTAAACTTTCGCCTCTAGCAAGCACTGAGGCAATCTGACCTAGGCTTTGAGCACCCTGCTCCGATACCTGAATCAAACTAGAACGCTTTTGGAAGTCATAAACACCCAATGGTGAACTGAAACGTGCGGTGCGAGAAGTCGGTAAGACATGATTCGGTCCGGCACAGTAATCACCCAAGGCTTCAGCAGTATAACGTCCCATGAAAATAGCACCTGCGTGACGAATTTTCTTAGACATGGTCATTGGATCTGCAACTGATAACTCTAAATGCTCAGGCGCAATGAAGTTAGATACTTCAACAGCCTCGTCCAAGTCTTTAACTAAGATTAAAGCACCGCGGTCATTCAATGATGTTGAAATAATCTGTTGGCGCTCCATTGTCGGCAATAAACGATCAATGGCATCTTTCACTTGCTGTAAAAAATCAGCATCATCTGAAATCAAAATTGATTGGGCATCTTCATCATGTTCTGCTTGAGAAAACAGATCCATCGCAATCCACTCAGGATCGGTTTTGCCATCACAAATAACCAATATTTCAGAAGGACCGGCAATCATATCAATGCCCACAGTACCAAATACCATGCCTTTTGCTGTGGCTACATAAATATTACCTGGGCCAACAATCTTATCGACCTGAGGAATAGTCTCTGTACCATACGCTAAGGCTGCAACAGCTTGAGCACCACCAATGGTAAAAATACGATCAACATCTGCAATAGCAGCGGCTGCCAATACTAAATCATTGACCACACCATCTGGTGTTGGCACCACCATAATAAGCTCTTTAACGCCTGCTACTTTTGCGGGAATCGCATTCATCAATACTGATGAAGGATAAGCCGCTTTACCACCAGGAACATATAAACCAGCACGATCTAATGCTGTAATTTGTTGACCTAAGACAGTGCCATCAGCTTCAGTATATGTCCATGAATCTTGTTTTTGATGTTGGTGATAACTACGAACACGTGCCGCGGCAGCTTCTAGCGCTTCACGTTGGGCTTGAGGAATAAGTTCTAATGCTGCTTGAGCACGAGATAAAGGTATCTCTAACTCGGCCATTGTTTTTACATCTAGGCGATCAAAACGACAGCTATAATCAATAACAGCTTGATCACCATTTTTTTTAACGTCGGCTAAAATTTCTTTTACTGTATCTGAAACAGCTTCATCCGATACTGACTCCCACGCAAGCAACGCATCTAAACGCTGTTGAAAGTCACTATCACTACTGTTTAACTGCTTAATATTAATCATTCTGTTGCTCTTTAACGGCTGCTCGGATTTGGCTAATAAATTGTTGGATCCGACTATGTTTCATTTTCATTGATGCTTTATTGACGACAAGTCGAGAACTGATATCGGCAATATGCTCCATTGGTATAAGGCCATTAGCGCGTAGCGTATTACCGGTATCAACCACATCGACAATTCGATCAGCCAAACCAACTAAGGGGGCTAACTCCATCGAACCATACAGTTTAATAATATCGACTTGTTGACCTTGCTGGGCATAAAACCGACGCGTACTTTCAACAAACTTAGTCGCGACTTTTAAACGTCCTTTAATAACAGGCTCATTGACTTTACCTGCCGTCATTAATTTGCAGCAAGCAATTCTCAAATCCACCGGCTCATAAAGATCGGCTTCAGGATGTTCAAGTAAAACATCTTTACCGGCAACACCAATGTCTGCACCACCATATTCAACATAGCTAGGCACATCAGATGCGCGCACAATAATCAACCGTACATCGGGTTGATTAGTATCTAAAATCAGCTTGCGGCTTGTTTCTGGATCATCAATTGGTTCAATACCTGCCGCTTTTAATAGTGGCAAGGTCTCTTTAAAAATTCGTCCTTTGGACAAAGCCAAAGTTAACATATTAGGCATTTTATCCCCTTACAGAACCAGGGACTCGACGAATTTTCGCCCCTAATTGTTGTAGTTTCTCTTCAATACATTCGTAACCACGGTCAATATGATAAATTCGCTCGACCAGAGTGTCACCTTCAGCTACTAATGCCGCTAAAACTAAGGCAGCAGAAGCCCGCAAATCTGTCGCCATCACTGGAGCAGAAGTCAGTTTTCTTACACCGTTACATACAACGGTATTGCCTTCAATTTGTAAATCAGCGCCCATGCGTTGTAACTCTTGCACATGCATAAAGCGATTTTCAAATACCGTTTCAACAACGGTTGCTTGTCCTTCAGCCACACTATTTAACGCGGTAAACTGTGCTTGCATATCTGTTGGGAAAGCCGGGTAAGGAGCAGTTCGAATGCTCACCGCTTTTGCTTGTTTGCCATGCATATCAAGCGAAATCCAATCGTCACCAACTTCAATATCAGCACCGGCTTCTTCTAATTTTAACAGCACGGCTTCTAATTGATTAGCATCGGTATCTTTTAATTTTACTTTGCCACGTGTTATCGCTGCAGCAACAAGGTAAGTCCCTGTTTCGATACGGTCAGGCAATATATTATGCTGTGCACCTTGTAACGATTTAACGCCTTCAATTTCAAGTGTTGCCGTGCCAATGCCGCTGATTTTAGCCCCCATAGCATTGAGGTAATTAGCTAAATCAACTACTTCAGGTTCACGTGCTGCATTTTCAAGTATTGTTGTACCTTCTGCTAATGTGGCTGCCATCAACAGATTTTCAGTACCCGTCACTGTCACTTGATCAAAGAAAATGTGGGCACCTTTTAGGCCGCCACCATCTGTCGCCCTAATATAACCATTCTCGACTTTTATCTCTGCACCCATTTGCTCTAGGCCACGGATATGTAGATCAACAGGACGAGAACCGATGGCACAACCACCTGGTAAAGATACATCTGCTTTACCAAATTTAGCCAGTAAAGGCCCTAATACTAAAATAGAGGCACGCATCGTTTTTACTAAGTCATACGGGGCTTCAGTTTCAGTCAGTGTTGAGGCATCAATGACCACGCCGGAGCGCTCATCAATCGTCAACGACACGCCCATACGACCTAACAACTCAAGTGTTGTTGTAATATCGTGTAAATGAGGCACATTACCAATACTGACAGGTGAGTCAGCGAGTAGCGCTCCCATTAGAATAGGTAATGCCGCATTTTTAGCACCAGAAATACGAATTTCCCCATCAAGAGGACCTCCGCCTGTGATAATTAATTTATCCATTCAATCTCAAATTTTAGTTTGCAGCCAAGCTTATCGCGGCGCAGAAGTTTTTAACGATAGTGCATGTAATGCACCTTCAAAGCTATCACCCAAGGTTGCATAAACCATTTTATGTTGGGCTATCAGCGGCTTCCCTGCAAATGATGGGCTCTCAACGATTGCATCAAAATGCTGGCCATCATCCCCTAATACTTCAACTTTTGCATCAGGTAAACCAGCTTCAATCAGTTCTTTAATGTGTATTGCTTCCATCTATTTATCCATTCTACTCATATATTTAATGTTGTGGCAGTAATTCATCTAAACCGCTAACATCAGCTATTGCCAATAATTGAGCAGGAATATTCTGAAAAGTAATTTTCTTATTTTCTTTGTTGGCAGCTCTCATCCAGTGTACTAATAAGGCGAGTCCAGCACTATCACTGTGTACCAACTCAGACAAATCTATATCTAAAGACGTCAGCGGTTTAAAGACCTGTTCAGATTGTTCTAAAACTGCATTCACTGTTGCAAAAGTCAGTTCACCACTGACATGAATGCACTGATCGTTAGAGTTTAGAACGAGGGAATATGCTTCAGTCATACCTTCACTTTTTCATTTTTAGTCGCTAGGCGTTCAATCAACTTATCAATGCCCTTATTGCGAATTTCAGTGGCAAAACTTGAACGATAATTAGTCACCAAACTAATGCCATCAATTTTTAAATCATAGACTTTCCAAGCATCTTGTTTATTTAAGTACAAAGATAATGACATTGGGATTGAGGGGCCACCTGATTGTAAAATATCCATTTTTACTTTGACTTTCTTTTTGTTCAAATCACCCTTAAAAGGTAGAAAACGAATTTCTTCATCGGTGTATTCCAACATCGCTGTTGAATACGTTCTCACAAGCAATAAACGAAACTCTTCCGTAAAGCGTACTCTTTGCTGATCTGAAGCCTTGCGCCAGTTTTTACCTAAGGCCAATTTAGACATTTTTTCAAAGTCAAAATTAGGCATTAAAATATCTTGTACTAAGCTATAGATTAAAGTTGAATCTTCTTCTAGCTGGATTTCATTATCTTTTAAGGCCTGCAACATATCCTCTGTCGCACCTTGTACTAAAGCCAGTGGCTCAACACTTTCGTCAGCTTTAACAGCTACCGTTGGTAACAAAAGTAGTGAAAATAGCAATGTCAGTGTAAATAGAAACTTGGTCATTATGCTTCCTTGACTATTCATTCATCGTCGCCTTCAGCTTTACTAAATAGGAACTGTCCAATCACCTGCTCTAACACTAATGCAGGCTGAGTAAGATCTATGACATCACCATTTTGTAAAAATTCCTCTTCAGCACCCGCTTCTAAGCCAATATATTGCTCGCCTAATAAACCTGCCGTATAAATACTTGCCGCTGTATCCGTTGGAATGGTATCAAAATCGCCATATACATTTATAGTCACTTTTGCATTATAACTTTCAGAATTAAGGACGATATTTGCTACTCGACCTACACGAACCCCCGCCATCGTCACCGGCGATCTCACTTTCAAGCCGCCCACATTTTCAAACTCGGCAGTCACTTGATAGCCTGCTTCATCGTTAAACTCAGCTAAATTGCTCACCTTCATCGCTAAAATAAATAAAGCTGCAATACCTGCCGCAACAAACATTCCAACTGTAATTTCAGTACTTTTACTTTGCATCATTTACTCTTCTCCAAACATCAGCGCTGTTAGCACAAAGTCTAACCCTAATATAGCAAACGCCGAATGCACTACTGTGCGTGTCGTTGCTCGTCCGACCCCTTCCGATGTTGGGGTTGCGTCATAACCTTCAAATAGCGCAATCCATGTCACTACAAAACCAAACACGATACTTTTAATAATTCCATTTAAGACATCGTCATACCAATCTGTTTTCACCTGCATTTGTGACCAAAAAGCACCATCATCGACACCTAATAAGCCATGTCCTACTAAGAAACCACCAAAAATGCCTACGGCACTGAATAAGGCGGCTAATAACGGCATAGAGATTAATCCCGCTAAAAATCGTGGCGCAATCACACGACGAATGGGATCAACAGCCATCATCTCCATACCTGATAATTGCTCGGTACTTTTCATTAAACCAATTTCGGCTGTCAATGCAGAACCTGCTCGACCAGCAAACAATAAAGCACTGACAACAGGACCTAATTCTCTTACTAAAGACAATGAAACCAAGACACCTAAAGACTCTTCAGCACCAAAATCAACTAAGGTATTGTATCCCTGTAGACCCAAGACCATGCCCACAAACAAGCCTGAAATAAGAATCAAAAATACGGATAAAACACCCACCGAAAATAATTGGTGTACCACCAGTGAAAAGCGCAAAAATAATTCAGGAATTCCAGCCACTATGCGGATTAAAAATAAATGGCCTCGACCCAGTCTCTCAAATGAACTTAAACCCCATCGACCAAGGCTACGAATGGTATCAATCATCAAGAAGTCTCCTGTTCGAAAAGATCTTCCGCTAAGCTGGTTCCAGGATAATGGAACGGTACCGGACCATCAGGTAAACCTTGCATAAATTGCTGAACCCACTGTGATGATGAACGTTTCAACTGTACTGGCGAGCCTTTTTCAATCACTCTACCTTCAGATAATAAATAGATGACATCCGCTATTTCAGCAGTTTCTGTTACATCATGAGACACCACAATACTGGTCAGGCCCATCGCGGCATTCATACGATGAATTAGATTCACCAAGGTTCCCATTGAAATAGGATCTTGACCTGTAAACGGTTCATCATACAGAACCATCATAGGATCAAGGGTAATTGCTCTTGCTAGGGCAATACGTCTGGCCATACCACCCGATAATTCAGCCGGCATCAAATCACGTGCAGCACGTAAGCCAACGGCCTGTAATTTCATCAATACTAAATCACGAATCATACTTTCAGACAGATTAGTATGTTCACGTAATGGGAAAGCAACGTTATCAAATACGGAAATATCCGTCAGCAAAGCGCCACTCTGAAATAACATGCCCATACGTTTACGTAATTCATACAATTCTGTGCGGGAAAGTTTATGCACATTTTGGCCATCAACTTCAATCGTACCCTTGTCTGGGCGCAACTGTCCGCCAATTAAGCGCAATAAAGTCGTCTTACCGGTTCCACTTGGCCCCATAATGGCGGTGATTTTGCCGCGGTAAATATCAATGTTTACCCCTTCGAAAATCGCTCTATCACCACGATAGAAGTGCAGATCCCTGATTTTTATCAGTGGCACTTAACTCTCCAACAAAGAAAATAATTACAAAAAAGGACGTTAATTTTCAGTAATATGGGCCATTAAGTCAAATCTGTGTGTGGAATATTCTCCGCCTTTCAGCTACAGTAGCTGCCACCAGTTTCTAGTTATGGGAACTTTTAACGCATTTTAATGCTCTCATTATATGCTCATACTTATAAAAAACACCGAAATAAACGGAGAGAAACAATGAAGAAATTTTTAACTTTTATTGTCGCAGCACTGGTTGCTTTGCCAATGATTGCATCAGCACATGGCCCAAGTCGCCAACAAGTAAAAGAAACAATTACGATCAATGCCTCTCCAGACAAAGTGTGGGCAATGGTTAAAGATTTTGGTGGTTTGCATAACTGGCATCCAGCAGTAGCAAGTACTGAATTAAAAGATGACACACGTGTTTTAACATTAGCATCGGAAGGTAGTCCAACAATTACTGAAAAATTAATTTCAGCTAATGATGAAAAAATGATGTTGACGTACAAAATCACCGGTATGTCAGTAGTAAAAACAATTACCTTTAATAGTAAAGATACACCGTATTTCACACTACCTGTTGCCACTTACAAATCATGGATCACAGTGAAAGCAGTTGATGGCGGTAGTGAAGTTCAATGGAAATCTAAATTCTACCGTTCATTTATGGATAATCCTCCTGTACCAGAAGGTCAAAGTGATAAAGATGCCGTTAACTCAATTAAAGGCGTTATCACAGCTGGTTTAGAAAACTTGAAAGTTGTTATGGAAAAATAAGTGTCAACGCACTTTAGCCTGAAAACTTTAAAGGCGGCCTTTGTTAAGGTCGCCTTTTTTATTAGCTTTACTTTAGTGCTCACCGCCTGTGAGCCACAACAGCCTGCATACGCCTACATCACTAATCAACTCAGTGATAATCTCAGTGTTATTGATACTCAAAGCCAACAAGTCATCAAAACTATTGATATCGGTCATCGCCCTGCCGGCGTTGCCGTTAGTCACCAAGGTCATAAAGCCTTTATAAGCAATCCAGAGGGTCAGGATATTAGCATCCTTGATACCAAGACCTTAAGCGTAACAGCACATATTGCTGTCGGTGCTGGTCCAGTAGGAATTGCCACTAATGAGACCGGAACACGAGTCTATGTCGCGGATTGGTATCAACATAAAATTAGTGTCATCGACAGTCAAACACAGACAATCACGGCCGCTATTGATGTGGGTAATTCTCCTGCTGGCATGATTGTTCATAAGCAACGTCTCTATGTCGCTAACCGTGATGATAATACGGTGATGGTCATCGACACTAATACCCTGCAAATACTGCACACTATTGCCGTTGGCACCGCCCCTTTTGGCTTAGCCTTATCTCCCGATGGAACAACACTTTATAGCGTTAACGTTCGTTCTAGTGATGTCAGTGTAATTGATACCCAGCTTGCACAAGTCACCCATAGCATCAATGTTGGCTCATGGCCTTATTGTGCCGTGGTTAGCCCTGATGGCAAACACCTTTTTGTCACCAATCAAGATGACAGCACTATTTCAATAGTGGACACCGTCAATCCATCGATAATAAGCACAGTCGATGTTGGCGACTCTCCTGAGGGCATTGATATCACCGCTGACGGTCAATTTGTGTATGTATCTAACTGGGGAGATGGGACGGTATCTGTTATAAACACAGATTCTCACCTAGTCGAAAAGACCATCGACGCAGGCAAAGGTAGTCGCGCCTTTGGTAAATTTATTAGCCCATGAACACGATCACAGTGAGCAGTGATTCAAGCATACAAGAATCCATTGCAATTAAATTAGCCGCCAAACTAACACTGCCCTTTGCTGTTTTAAATCAACAGCAAACCCAATTAGTTGTCACCCAGCAACATATCGAAATACGAGCACCAGAGCTTGGTAATCCAATATTCATTGATTTTGTCGCAGGTAAGAATGCCCACAGAAGACAATTTGGTGGTGGTCGAGGCCAACCCCTAGCTAAAGCAATTGGACTCAAGAAAGGAGCAACGCCGACCATTATTGATGCCACGGCCGGTTTTGGCCGTGATGCATTTGTCCTGGCCAATTTAGCCTGTCACATCACATTGCTGGAACGAAACCCACTTATAGCCACATTACTTGAAGATGCACTGCTTCGTGCCAGTAACGTTGCTGATATTGCAGATGTCATCAAACGTATGTCCGTCAATAATGTTGATGCGATTGACTATTTAGATACACTTGAACAACAGCATCGTCCAGACGTGATTTATATGGACCCCATGTATCCAAGTCGTGAAAAATCGGCCTTAGTCAAAAAAGACATGCGTCTATTGCATGAGTTAGCTGGACCAGATACTGATAGTGAGCAACTACTTACTACCGCCCAAAACGTAGCTTTAAAGCGTGTAGTGGTAAAACGACCAAAATCAGCACCCTTTGTTGGTGAACAAAAACCCGCCACTAGCATTGAAAGTAAAAATACCCGTTATGATATTTATTTGTCATGAATCCTAATTCATCACATCTAAATAGGTATTGTTAGCTCACCTTGACCAGCCATAAAACAAACTATCCCCATTTATCAGCCGGCCCCATAGATTCCTATGTTCACCGCAATGACACAACTAAAAGTGGCTATTTACCGGCTTGCTTATCCAATAACTTTAAACGATCCAACTTGTCAGCAATCTTAATCTCTAAACCTCGATTAACCGGCTGATAATATTCTCTTGGCGCCATATTTTCTGGAAAGTAATTTTCGCCCGCGGCATAGGCATCGGGTTCGTCATGCGCATAACGATATTCTTTGCCGTAGCCTAGTTCGGTCATCAATTTTGTCGGTGCATTACGTAAGTGAATAGGTACTTCTGCTGAGCCTTGGCTACGCACATCATGCATGGCAGCTTTAAACGCCGTATAAACAGCATTGCTCTTCGGTGCACTGGCTAAATACACTACGGCTTGAGCAATGGCTAACTCGCCCTCTGGACGGCCCAATTTATCAAAACTTTCCCATGCATCCAGTGCAATGCGTAAACCGCGTGGATCGGCATTACCGATATCCTCTGATGCCATGCGAACAATACGTCGCATTAAATAAACAGGATCACAGCCACCATCTAACATTCGGCATAACCAATAAAGTGCTCCGTCGGGAGAGGAGCCTCGTACCGATTTATGCAATGCCGAAATCTGATCATAAAAGGCTTCCCCCCCTTTATCGAAACGACGCAGCGTACCCGATAAGACTTCAGCAAGATCTGCTTCTTCAACCTGTTTTTGTCCCTTACTATCGGCTAAATCAATGGAGATTTCTAATAAGTTTAATACCCGTCGGCCATCACCATCAACGGCTTCAGCCAATTGATCGCGTAAGTCCTCGGCTAGTTGCACACCTCGATCAGCCACTCCCAATGTAGAGTCAGCCATGGCACGGTCAATGATTTCACGTAAGTCTTTTGCTTGCAAAGATTGCAAGACATACACTCGCGCACGTGATAATAAGGCGTTATTGAGCTCAAATGAGGGGTTTTCAGTGGTAGCACCAATGAAGGTGAAGGTGCCATCTTCAACATAAGGTAAAAAGGCATCTTGTTGTGACTTATTAAAACGATGTACTTCATCAACAAATAATAGGGTGCGACGACCTTGTTCTTGTTGTAACTGCTGGGCACGAGCAACTGCAGCACGGACTTCTTTGACACCAGCCAAGACAGCAGAAATAGTGATAAATTCCATATCACAATAACCCGCAATCAATTTTCCTAATGTGGTTTTACCGGTACCGGGCGGTCCCCAAAATATCATTGAATGAGGATGGCCTGATGAAATGGCTTGTTGTAAGGGTTTTCCCTCGGCCAATAAATGTTTTTGACCGATATAACCGTCAAGCGATGTCGGTCGCATTCGATCCGCTAGAGGCCGCCCTGCAAGATCATCAATATTTTCGAAAAGGTTCATTATTATTTAAATGTTAACTATTGTCTGATTCACTATTAATTCACAAGCCGGTATCGCCCACCACATCGACACCTGTTGGCGGTGTAAATACAAAGGCATTGGCTGGCAGTTCGGTATTTTCAGAAGTTTGACTAAACACTAATCTAGTTTGCTGCTCAAAACTATCTTTCATAATCATTTGATTCAAGCCTTGTTTATCAAAGGCCAGCGTTATTGTTTGAAAGTTAGAATCAACATCTTTAGGAGTAAGCTCAACCCATGACAAACCGTCTTGCGATGGAATATCGGTAAGTAAGTACTTATCCTCAGGCAATGTTTCTCCGGATAATAAGGTTGCCGGTGTATCCGCCAAAGCATCTAATTGTGATTTCACCGTGACTTGTTCTAAGTCCACATCATAAAACCAAATCCGTTGACCATCAGCCACAATATGCTGTGGATACGGCAGTTTATAATCCCAACGAAATTTACCGGGCCGCTCTAAAATGAAAAAGCCTTGTGCTTGTTCCAATACTTGACCTCGAACATCCACCACTGTTTGCTTAAACTGCGCCTTAAAGGTCACGACTGTCTGCACAAACGTATTTAATTTTTCAGTTGCTGACTCCGTCGCTGATAATGACATTGACAAGAACATCATCATTATAGCCAAACACGTCTTCAGCCCACTTTTATTCCTCATACCCTGACTCCAATCTTTCCATCGAGTCATAGTGACTCTCGGTAGAGCTTCGACCACCATTCTTGTCCATTTGTTGCTCAATACCTTGTTTTAATAAGTCGAATGTTGCAAATTCTGCCACAAAAGCGCCCATACTTTTACACACAAAGCCTTCACGATGTGTATTTTCAGGATAATCATCAATTGCTTGTTTAATTCCTGCTAAATTGGTCGCCTGCTGTGTTAAGCGATCTAAAATAATCAAATTGTACAGGGCAATATGGGGCAGTTCTGCTGGCATTTCAGCTTTAATCAGACCCCATTTTATTGCCAGTCTATGGATGAACTTCACCTTAATCTGTTCGAGGTGGTGGTGCTAAGACTTCTCGACTACCATTACCTTGCATCGCTGAGACAACACCTGCTGCTTCCATTGCCTCAACAATGCGAGCTGCGCGGTTATAACCGATTTTTAAACGTCGCTGCACACCTGAAACAGAGGCTCGCTGGCTTTCGGTAACAATTTGTACCGCTTGATCATATAAGATATCTTTCTCACCATCGCTGGCATCAGCAATCGACTCACTCGCCTCATCAGTCGTTTGCTCTTGTAAAATTTCTTCCAAATAATTTGGTTTGGCATTCTTTTTGAGGAAATCAACAACCTGATGCACCTCATGATCATCAACAAAGGCGCCATGAACACGTTCAGGTATGCCGGTACCAGGCGCCAGATATAACATATCCCCTTGACCTAATAATTGTTCTGCCCCCATTTGATCAAGAATGGTACGAGAGTCTATTCGAGACGATACTTGAAATGACATTCGTGTTGGAATATTGGCTTTAATAAGTCCGGTAATCACATCGACTGATGGTCGTTGTGTAGCTAAAATAAGGTGGATACCTGATGCACGTGCTTTTTGAGCCAAACGGGCAATAAGTTCTTCAACCTGTTTACCCACCACCATCATCATGTCTGCTAACTCATCGATAACCACGACAATAAAAGGCAGAGGTTCGAGGGTGACAGGCGGTTCACCATCCACTAAATCAACGGTTGGATCAACAATAGGCTCACCACGGTCAATGGCATCCTTAACCTTTTTATTGAAGCCGGCAATATTACGTACGCCCATCGCAGCCATCAGCGGATAACGACGTTCCATTTCAGCCACACACCAACGCAAGGCATTGGCGGCTTCTTTCATATCCGTAACAACCGGTGTCAATAAATGAGGAATATCTTCGTAGATAGATAATTCCAACATTTTAGGATCAATCATAATCATGCGCACTTGTTCTGGTGTTGCTTTGTATAACAGACTCAAAATCATCGCGTTAACCGCGACTGATTTACCTGAACCTGTTGTACCCGCCACCAATAAATGCGGCATTTTTTCTAAATTGGCTGAGACAGGACGACCGGCAATATCTTTACCCAAGGCCATCATCAACACAGATTTACTCTTTTCATACTCAGGCGAGCCCAAAATTTCACGCAACCGCACCATATCGCGGTTTTCATTGGGAATTTCCAGCCCAACAACCGGTTTACCTGGTATTACCTCAACCACTCGGACACTACTCACTGATAAAGCTCGCGCCAGATCTTTAGCTAGCCCCGAAATCCTGCTCACTTTAATGCCTGCCGCAGGCTGTAATTCAAAGCGTGTTACCACCGGACCAGGTTGAACTTCAACCACTTGTACTTCAACACCAAAATCTTTTAATTTAAGCTCAACCTGACGAGATAAAGCTTGTAAAGCCTCTTCGCTATAACCGCCCTTACTTGCTTCTGCCATATCAAGTAAAGCAAGTGCCGGCATTGCGCCTTCCTCCACTGATTCGAACAAAGGTACTTGACGTTCTTTTTCCTCTCTTTTACTCGCTTCTACCGCCTGAATAGTTGGTTCTACGCGTACTTTTTCTTGTTTGAGGATCTTTTCATTCTGTTGTTTGAATGATTCTTCTCGTTGCTGTTTAGTTCGCTTAACGGTGAGTTCTGCTTTGAATTCACGGATCCAACGAGAAATAACGATCATTACCGTCATGGTCATTGCACCGAGGCGATCGATAATCATTAACCAAGACAAACCGGTGAATAAAGTCACCCCAGTCAAGAACAATGCCAGTAGTAATAAACTGGTACCTGAAGAGCCAAAAACGGACTCAAAACCATGACCAACGACCTGACCTAAAATCCCACCAGCACCTTCCGGCAAAAAAGTCACATATTGGACCAGACTTAATGTTGAAAGGCCGCTTGCAGAAGCTAAAGCCATCATTAAACCAATCGTTTTAATCACCCAGAAATGGATTGCACCTTCAGAATCTGCTGTTTTACCCCAGCTAAATAATAACCAGCCACTGAAGCCAAGCATTAGAGGCGATAAATAGGTCGGCACGCCAAATATAAACAACAGCATATCAGCGACCCATGCGCCAACAATTCCGCCTCGGTTGGCAACAAGATCGTTGGTTCCCGTTGTTGTCCACGCGGGATCGGTCGGGTTATATGACCACAAAGATAAGAGGAGATAAGCGGCTAATGCTAACGCTAATATAAGTGCGGCTTCACGCAAACGAAAACCCACTGCGCCTGAAACAGGTTTTTGCTTATCATTTCCCTTGAGTCGTGTTGCTTGTGCCAAAGTAATATTTCCAGTAAAGCCAACAAATTAACGCATGATCTTAACACAGCTTTTAAAGGTATAGACTTTACCAAATCAATCACAATGAAGTACTCTAGCCCGACTAAACTAATTTATTGGAGATCAACATGGCTGAAAGCAAACATTGCCGCCTACTTATTCTTGGATCGGGTCCGGCAGGTTACACGGCTGCTGTATATGCGGCTCGTGCTGCTCTTGAGCCTGTTTTAATCACAGGTATAGAACAAGGTGGTCAATTAACGACTACAACAGATGTTGATAACTGGCCCGGCGATGATCAAGGTGTAGAAGGTCCAGAATTGATGCAGCGTATGCAACGTCATGCTGAACGTTTTGGCACTGATATCGTCTTTGATCACATTCATACCACAGACCTCAGCCAACGCCCATTTAAGCTCACCGGTGATGCTGGTGAATATACCGCCGACGCATTGATTATCGCAACCGGTGCTTCCGCGATGTATCTTGGTCTAGACTCTGAAGAAGCGTTCAAAGGTCGCGGCGTATCAGCCTGTGCAACCTGTGATGGCTTTTTCTACAAAAACCAACCCGTTGCTGTTGTTGGTGGTGGTAATACCGCAGTTGAAGAAGCTCTGTACCTATCTAATATTGCCTCAAAAGTAACGGTCATTCACCGTCGCGATTCATTCCGCTCAGAAAAAATACTGAGTGCTCAATTGCTGAAAAAAGCAGAAGAAGCTAATGTAGACATCTTGTGGAATCATGAACTGGATGAAGTATTAGGTGATGATGCTGGGGTAACAGGTTTACGTGTCAAAAGTACCTTGGATGACAGTACACAAGAAGTTGCCGTGCAAGGTGTATTTATCGCGATTGGCCACAAACCTAATACCGATATTTTTGCCGGTCAAGTTGATATGGATCATGGTTACATCACCCAATCACAAGGTACTCAAACCAGTGTTCCTGGTGTGTTTTCAGCCGGTGATGTCTCTGATCAAATCTACCGTCAAGCTATCACATCTGCTGGTGCCGGTTGTATGGCAGCATTAGATGCTGAACGCTTTTTAGAAAGCGAAAAGTAAATAGATTCGGGGCAGACAAATGTCTGCCCCATTTATCATTAAGCTGTGAATATGATGGCCATGGAAGGGCATCAACACAGACTTAATAACACTAGCTGACAACTCTATTGTTGAGTTATCCGCTAGAAAACAGTCCAATAAGCCAATATAATCAAGGATGATAAACAATGGCCTCTCAACAATCGAGCGATCTCCTCGCCTCACTATCAGCGCCAGTGATAATTCTTGCTGCGTATAATATTGAGCACTTAATCAACAATATTGAATTATCCCTGTTGATTTTACTAATCAGTAGCAGTGCATTATTACTGTTTAATCACTTATTAAACAAAAAGTCAGCATCGGTTCATCGTTCCGACATAGTGAGTCCTAGGCCCAATACCAATACGGCTAAGAAAAAGGCCGTATTTAAAACGACACCACTTGCTGCTACAACTCAGGCCGCCTCAACTCGTCCTCGCCAAACAAATGCTATTCAAGCTGCTCAGCCTAAAAATAATCATCTAGAAGATCGCCTTGACCCCAACAAGCCAAGTCAGTGGTCACTACAATTATTACAAGATATGGATTGGAAACATTTCGAACAATTGTCTGCTCACTTTTATGAATCGCTCGGATACACAATAAAAATGGCCCCATTGGGCGTCAATAAAGAAGTTGATATTTACCTCTACAAACATGATCAGCCCAACAAAGTATTTGGCATCATAAAATGTAAACAGTGGAAAAAACCGGTTGGCATTGACCTCATCAAAGCCTTGTTTACAGTGCAAAAAAGTACAAAAACACCTTTAGCTGTATTTTTTTCTGCCACTGGTTTCAGTAAAGCCGCCATTTCCTTTTGTGAAAAAAAATACCTAAAGTTAATATCAGGTGAAGAACTACTCAAACAAATTCGAGCTCTTCCCTTGGCTAGGCAGACAAGCTTACTAAAAGAGGCTGTGCGAGGAGACTACACAACACCGAGCTGCATAAAATGTAATGCAAAAATGGCCTTACAAACAAGTTCAACATCAGGTAAACACGTGTGGCGCTGCCAACATTATCCACAATGCAAAACAACGGTCTATCCTCGTCGCGCAAAAAAATGATTCGCAACTAAGCATTTTTTCTTAGTCCTTCAAACAAACCATATTGCCAGCTACGCATGGCCAGCACGACTGTCGATCCACTTTTTTGACTAAGAGGCAGAGCAGAATCTTCATTATTGAGTTCATTAAACTCATCTGCTAACTGCTCCACTTTACGGTGAAAAACCATCATCGCAGAATCGCTTAACATGCCATTAATGACAATCAGTTGCTCTTGTTGCTGAGTAAATTGACTATCAAAAAAGTCGGCGGCTAATTTTTGTTGGAAAAATTGCTGGATGGGGCCATTATCAAGCCATTTAAAATTGGTCGACACCCTTAATTTGACTCGATTCCCTGCTAATAAGTCAATAATCTTTAAGCGATCTAACACCGCTAAATAACGAATACATTGATGTTCGGATAAATGAAAATGGTCAACTAACTGGGCCATTGTCCACCGGTTCAACACACATACTGTAATTAACAATAAAGCGATATCACTGGCGATTTCCTGTTCTTGCTCCAATGATAGACCCGATAACATTAAACGGGCATCATTATTCATTTGCAACACTAAGTCAGAGATCTCCATGGCCATCATCTGGCAGACTTTATCTAATCTGCTTAAGGAGAAACTCGATTCAGAAAATAAACGTTTGACACTGGCTTCAGATAAATCAAGTTGCTGAGCAACATCGCTATAAGATAAACCATGCGCTTTAAGCGCTCGCTTTAAACTCTGTATTAATTGTTTTGTTTGCGCCATCTTCGCCACCCATGCCATGATAAATACTAATCACGGATAAAAGTATCGCATATCAATACTTAATAGCAAATACATTACAACTTAACAAAAATAGTCGCTTTATCTGATTCTCAACACTAAGATGGACCTCACTTTCTCAAGGCAGAGCAAACATGAACACACTTCTTAAAACGACAGGCTTTATCTCTTTTATCGCCATGATCTTTCTCAACGCATTTGTTGATTTAGGTCATAAGATCATTATTCAAAACACCATTTTCAAAGTCTATGATGGTTCAACTCAGGTCATCTTAAGCGCCATCGTTAATGGTTTAATTTTACTGCCTTTTATTTTAATGTTTACCCCTTCAGGTTTCTTGGCTGATCGGTTTAACAAGCCACTAATAATGAAATGGGCAGCCCTTGCTGCAGTCATCTTAACCCTACTGATTACCACCTCTTATTATCTTGGCTGGTTTGAACTGGCCTTTTTTATGACCTTTATGCTGGCCGTGCAAAGTGCTTTTTATTCGCCGGCTAAATACGGTTATATTCGTGAAGTTGCAGGCAAACATAATTTAGCCACGGCGAATAGCTTTGTTCAGTCCACTACCATTGTGGCTATTTTATTAGGTATGTTTGTCTTCTCTATCTTATTTGAGAATACCCTAGCAAATAAAGTATTTAGCTCCGAGGCTGACATCATTAAACTAATTGCACCTCTCGGCTGGTTATTGGTTTTAGGTAGTCTGCTAGAGCTTTATTTTGCATTCCGTCTACCATCGCTTAAACAGACATCAACAGGCGACAGCTTTAATTGGCAACATTATCGTTGCGGTAAAGCATTACGTTTTAATATCCGTTTAATTCATGCTGACTCGGTTATCTGGTTATCTATTATTGGCTTATCTGTTTTTTGGGGTGTGTCGCAGGTGGTACTAGCCACCTTTCCTGCTTTCGCCAAGGAAATCTTAGCGATTAATAACACCATTATTATTCAAGGACTGCTCGCCTGCTCAGGTTTAGGCATCATCGCCGGTTCATTGTTGGCGGGTAAAATATCACATAATTATATTGAGACAGGACTCATTCCCCTTGGCGCCTTAGGCATGGTTATCACCCTGTTCTTTCTGCCGCAGATTACCTCATTACCGCTTCTTTCCGTCGATATTCTTGCCTTTGGTTTTTTTGGTGGTTTATTTATTATCCCACTCAATTCACTAATCCAGTTTCATGCTCGCTCAGATCAATTAGGCACAGTGCTTGCCGGTAATAATTGGCTTCAAAACGTAGTTATGTTTAGTTTTTTAACGATCACCGTCGCTTTTTCTCTACTTGATATACATAGCAAAGTTATTCTTAATCTACTCACGATTGTCACCTTAGTCGGTGCCGGCTACACCGTATGGAAACTACCTCAATCACTTGTACGTTATCTATTTGGCGCCCTGTTTTCCAGCAAATACCGTGTCAATGTGCAAGGTTTTGACAATATGCCATCACAAGGTGGCGTGTTAATGCTGGGTAATCACGTCAGCTGGTTGGATTGGGCGATGATTCAAATTGCCAGCCCTCGCCCAGTACGTTTTGTAATGGAAAACAAATATTATCAACGCTGGTATTTAAGCTGGTTCTTAGATCTATTTGGCGTTATTCCTATTTCTAGTGCGAGTAGCAAAGGGGCATTAGAAGCAATTAATACGCGGTTGAAACAAGGCGATGTTATCTGCCTATTTCCAGAAGGTGCGATCAGCCGTAATGGTCAATTAGGTGAATTTAAAACAGGCTTTGAACGCTGTGTAGAAGATGTTGACGGCATTATTTTACCGTTTTATCTTCGCGGTTTATGGGGCAGTCGATTTTCACGTTCAAGTGATAATTTGCAGTCATTACGTCAAACATCGAGCCTACGAAGAGATATTATTGTCGCCTTTGGTAAACCGCTCAGCATTGACTGCCAAGCACCCGCTGTAAAAAGTGCTGTTTTTGATTTATCCATTGATACATGGCAAACATACACCGAGTCCTTAGCAACTATTGCTCATGCTTGGATCGATCGGGTGAAACAAAATGGAGCAGCAGATTGTTTAACAGATATTCAAACCAATAATACCTTGTCTCGACGCAAAGCCTTAACAGCAGCCTTACTGTTCTCGCGCCGTTTCAAACAACAAAGTCCTGAACAAAACATCGCTTTATTACTACCCACGAGTAGTGCTGGTTTGTTAGCCAATATGGCCGCTTTTATCAGTGGTAAAACCGTGGTTAATCTAAATTTTACCGCCCCTATTGAGTCTTTAGTCTCAGCCATTAAAAAGGCAGATATAAAAACGATTTATACTTCACGCAAGTTCATTAAAAAACTCGCTCAAAAAAGTGTTGAACTCGATGCCTTATTTGAACTGGCAACACCCATTTATTTAGAAGATATTCAGCAAAGTATTCAGAAACCCGAACAAATCCTGACATTAATATCGAGCTATGTCCTGCCAAGTACATGGCTTATTAAGCTGTTTGGACAGTCAGTTAATATTCATTCACCTGCGGCTATATTATTCTCTAGTGGTAGTGAAGGAGAACCGAAAGGCGTGGTACTCAGCCATCAAAATATCATTGCTAATATTAAACAAGTCTCTGATGTTTTGGATACCCGTGATGATGATGTCATTGTTGCTAGTCTGCCTCTATTTCATGCCTTTGGTTTAACCGTAACAGGTTTGTTACCGATGGTTGAAGGCGTACCGGCGCTTTGTCATCCTGATCCAACTGATGTAGTCACTATTGCCAAAGGCATTAGTCAACACAATGCAACCATCTTCTGCGCCACATCCACATTTTTACGTCTGTTTAATAAAAACCGTCGGATTCACCCTCTGATGTTAGATTCATTACGCATTGTCGTAGCGGGTGCAGAACGATTAAACCCAGAAATACGGGATAGCTTTAGCCTCAAGTTTGGTAAAACGATCTATGAAGGTTATGGCACCACTGAAACAACACCTGTGGCGACGGTGAATATTCCTGATCGCATGGCAGCAGACTGGCGTGTACAAACGGGGGATAAAAAAGGCACTGTTGGTTTGCCCTTACCCGGTAGTAGCGTACGCATTGTTGATCCTGACAATATGGCCAGTTTAGCCCCGCAACAAGATGGTTTAATCCTTATTGGTGGCACCCAGGTCATGCAAGGCTATTTAAATGCCCCTGATAAAACACAGGATGTGATTGTCGAATTAGACGGCCAACGCTGGTATAAAACCGGTGATAAAGGTCATATTGATAAAGATGGTTTCTTAGTCATTGTTGATCGCTATTCTCGTTTTGCCAAAATTGGTGGGGAGATGATCAGTCTTGGTGCTATAGAAGCTGCCATCAACCCGACCTTAGCTGAAGATATTGAAGTATTAACAACGACTATTTCTGATGATAAAAAAGGTGAAAAAGTCGTTTTATTGTATGCCGGAGAGATTGAACAAGCAGAACTAAAAAAATGCATTGCAAATTCCGGGCTCACAAGCTTAATGGTACCTAGCTTATTGATTTCAGTAGAGGCCATCCCTAAATTAGGCAGTGGTAAAAGTGATTTTAATACCGCCAAGAAAATTGCCTTAGGACACAGTAATGCGCTTTAAAACAAACATCATTAAATGGATTTTTCTTTCTATGACATTCTTGTCCTCACAAGCTCATGCCAATGACTGTGTCATTTTATTACATGGTTTAGCTAGAACGGAGAGTTCCATGGCAACGCTGTCTCTCGCACTAGAAAAGACGGGCTATCATACGGTCAATATGGCTTATCCTTCCACCAAACATCCTATTGAAAAATTAGCCGAAGAAACCGTAAAAAAAGCATTAAGCGAATGTCCGAAAAACAGTAAGATAGATTTTGTCACTCATTCAATGGGGGGGATTTTAGTTCGGCAATATTTAGCTAACAATACCATCGACAATCTGGGGCGAGTTGTCATGCTGGGCCCACCAAACAAAGGTTCTCAGATTGTCGACAAACTCGGTAATATGCCAGGGTTTGAATTTATCAATGGTCCAGCAGGCATGCAGTTAGGCACAACACAACTAAGTATTCCAAATACGCTAGGTGCAGTAGATTTTGAATTAGGGATTATTGCTGGAACCCGTAGTTTCAACCCCATCCTTTCCTCGATGATGTCCAAGCCAAATGATGGCAAGGTATCTGTTGAAAGTAGCAAAATAGAGGGCATGACCGATCACATTGAGTTAGCCGTCACTCATACATTTATGATGAAAAACAAACACGTTATTGCTCATGTTATCTATTTTCTTCAAAATGGAATGTTTCGTGAGTTTGGTCACAAAACATGAATAAATAGGATTTACTTCTATGCTCACCCAGCGTAGCGTATGATACCTATGTTAATTAAAATATTAATCACCGTTTAACAAGGATGTTTACTGTGGCAAAACAACACTCATACCCACCTTTCTACAATGACGAATCTCAGCAAGCAGCAGAAAATCTAAGACTTGCCCTCCCCCTCATCAATAAACATAAGTCGCCAGTGACACCGGCCAATTATGCGGTCTGGTACGAATATGTATCAGGCGATAATTTAGAGTTGTCCAATGCGATTGATACTATCTTAAGCAATAACGGGGCGATAACGACAGAGATGTCCCAGTATTTATATGAAAAATATGTACTTATGGGCATGCCTGAACGACTTGAAAGTGCCAATAATGGTCTCAAACTCGTGGTTGATAATACACTGATCAATATCAATCATGTTGAATCAACGGCCAACCAATGCCTGTCTGGTTTTAGTGATTCTCAAATGGCACTAGAAACATGTACCGATATCGACGATCTCAAGTCATTGCTAGGAGACATTCTTAGCGAAACACAAAAAATGTCTGATTCAAGCAATGAACTAAAGCTGAGCCTTGAACAATCATCTGAAGAAATAGAGCAACTCAAAGCAGAGCTGCAAGCCGTTAAGGAGTCAACACAAACAGATGTTCTCACCGGTTTATTAAATCAGGGCGCATTTAACCATGAGTTAAACAACCTCTGCCAACATGATCAGGCATGTCATAGTGCTGCACTTGTTTTATTTGATATCGATAATTTTAAACAGATCAATGACTCTTTTGGCCATGTTTTAGGTGATCGTGTGTTGCAGTTTTTTGCCGAGCTCCTAAAAGGACGCGCAGGAAGAAGTCCAATAATAGCGCGTTATTCTGGCAAACAAATGGCACTATTGCTAATTAATAAATCCCTGCAACAAGCCACTGCAACGGCTGAAGAAATTCGGGCTCAGTTTGCTAATAGTCGTATCAAAAGAAGACAAAGTGATGATTCCATCGGCCAAGTAACGGTATCTGTTGGCATTAGCATGATGAATAATGGCGATTCAGCGAGAGATTTTGTTGACCGAACAGATAGTGCATTATCGCTATCTAAAGACAATGGTCACAATCAAGTCAATATAGCTTAATTTCATAGCAGGACTTCTAGCTGAAAGGAATGACTATTTTCTCAGCTAGAAGTCCCGTTATTGCTATAGATTATTCCCTGCTTGCAACTGAGCCACACGCAATGTCGCTGGCGGGTGAGAATCATAAATAGCAGAGACTAATGGATCCGGGGTTAAAGTACTGGCATTCTCTTGATATAACGCCACTAACGCTTGAATCAAATGCTCACTGCTTGATACTGATGCAGCATAGGCATCTGCTTCAAACTCATATTTGCGTGACAAGGCCGTCATCATTGGGTGTAAGAAAAAGCTAAATACGGGAATCACCAACATAAACAGCACTAGTGCCATCGCATTTTCTTGCGAATTCACACCTAAACCGGTGTAAAACCATGATTCTGCCGACGCCCAACCAAGCACAGCTAAACTAATCAAACTGAGCACAGCCATCACAGCCATATTTTTAACCACATGTTTACGACGGAAATGGCCTAGCTCATGGGCTAATACTGCTTCAATTTGATCTTCATCTAAGGTGTTTAATAAGGTATCAAAAAAGACAATACGTTTATTGTTGCCTAGCCCCGTAAAATAAGCATTACCATGGCCACTACGACGTGAACCATCCATGACATAGATACCTTGGCTTTTAAAACCACAACGCGCCAACAAAGCTTCTACTCGTTTTTTTAATTTTTCATCTTCTAATGGCGTGAATTTATTAAATAGAGGCGCAATAAAAGCGGGGTATGCCCACATCATCACCAATGCAAACGTTATCCAAGCTGCCCACAAATACAGCCACCAATAATCACCCGTGCTTGTCATTAATGTTAAGGCCACCCAAATTAATGGTGCACCAAGAACCAACATTAATACCGTCTGTTTCGCGATATCAGATAAAAATAATGTCCGAGTATTATTGTTAAAACCAAACCGGTCTTCCAATACAAAGGTTTTATACCAAGAAAATGGCAAATCAATCAGCGTACCGATAACAAAAAAGCTGAGTATAAATACAATGCCTGTTGTCATTTCTGACCACGCTAAACTTGCCCAAGCACCGGAAAGTAAGGCCAACCCACCACCCAATGTCCACGCTAATAACAATACAAAAGCAAAGATATTTTCAATACGATTTAGTTTGCCTTTAGCAACCGTGTATTCAGCCGCTTTTTGATGTGCAGCCAATTCAACCTGATCTTTAAAGGCTTCTGGCACCGCATCTCGGTGAGCATGCACATAGCGACTTTGTCTTAATGATAACCATAGCTCAACGCCCGTCATCAAAACGAGTGCAGCTAAAAATATCCATGTAAATTCGTTCATTTTATTATCCAACTCGAAAATTTATATCTAGTAAATCATTTGCCATGATTGCGTAGAGAAAAAGCCACACAATTATTAGCCATTCACAGCCAAAATTTATTATGCTATTTTAATCGGTCAAAGGGCCAAAATAAGGGCTTGTCCTATTGTCCGCTAGGAGTTTAGCATGAATGCTTACGCCTCGTTATTCTGTTCACCAAGGGCTAGCCATCTCCAGCAGGTTGCGCCTTGCTCTATGGTTCATGCTAAACTCTAGCTACTGTAAAAGGGTTTCACTCGGCGATGAATGTCATGCAGCTTAGTCTTTGATGCAATTGCTGAAAAAAAGTTCATTATTAAATATAAAAAAAAGAATCGATTATGGCTAAAAGTAAAAAAAACTTAATTTGGATTGACCTAGAAATGACTGGGCTTGATACCAATAATGATTATATTATTGAAATTGCGACTATTGTCACCGATGGTGATTTAAATGTACTAGCAGAAGGCCCTATTATCGCTATTCATCAATCAGATGAAACGCTTGCAGCGATGGATGAATGGAATACGCGTCAACATGGCGGTTCAGGTCTTGTTGATCGTATTAAAGCGACAAAAACAACTGAGGCTGAAGCCGAACAACAAACCTTAGATTTCCTCAAAGAATATGTTCCTGCTGGCGTATCCCCGATGTGCGGTAACAGTATCTGCCAAGATCGTCGTTTCATGGCCCGCATCATGCCCGAGCTAGAGGCTTATTTCCACTACCGTAACCTTGATGTCAGCTCATTAAAAGAATTGGCACGCCGCTGGGCACCCAAAGTTGAGAAAAGCTTTAAGAAAAAATCATCTCACTTAGCAATGGATGATGTTAAAGATTCAATTCGTGAACTACAACATTATCGAGAACACTTCATTAAACTTCCTTAATCTATTACTGAGATAGATATGCAGGAATCAATAACAGGAATTGAGGACAGAAGGAGAAAAATTGCATGGTCAAGCAACATCAATACAATAAAGACCTTGTCAAAAATAGCCGTACACGCATCTCATACCTCAGTAATGATTGTCATTTAGATGATGATGCTAGTCCACTGGTAGCCTAGAGTATGATGAGAATGTTAACAAGTCTTTGCGCCACACTCATGCTTATGATGACGCTGATAATGAGTTCATTGTCATATGCTGTGGCAGCCCCAATTGTTGTTGATAGCCTTCATTCGCAAGCGATTGAACTTGGCCCACATTACCAACTCTATGTTGATCCACAGCACAAAATCACTATTGAGAATGTGTTATCCCAAAAAAATGTCATTTTATTTTCTCCCTTACCGGATGGAAAATTCAATCTGGGTTACCGCCCAGAAACACATTGGTTCAAAGTCTCACTCACCAACCCTTCACCTCACGCCCTCAAACAGCTACTGGAATTTAATTTTCCCCTACTGGATGACTTAGGTGTTTATATGGTTAATCGTTCGAGTAAACGGATCTTATCTCGCTATGATGGTGGTGATACTCAACCCTTTAATCGCCGAGTTTACCAACACCCCAATTTTGTATTTCCAATCACTTTACCTGCCCAAACAACAGTTGATTTTTATTTTAAAATAAAATCCAAAGGTAGCATGACGGCTGGAGCGACACTGTGGAATCCTGATATTTTTCCTGAACAAAGTCGTTTAGAATATTTTTACATCTCGCTGTACCTTGGCTTGATAATTGGCTTGATGGCATACAATGCATTACTGTTTTCATCCCTGAAAGAAGTCAGCTACTTTTATTACGTATTATTTTCAGGCTCATTGTTATTTGCCATAGGCTCATTTAACGGGCTTTGGTTTGAATTATTATGGCCAAATTTCCCGCTTTGGCATAATCTATCTATTCCCATCAGCTTTGGTCTCACGGGGCTTTTTGCCACATTATTTTCTATGTCTTTTTTAAAGACAATCTCAAGTTCAGTACTGTTGAATAGCGCTTTTTCTTTTGTCGCTCTTTGTTTTGCTTTAGCCATCATCAGCAGTCCTTTTATTGCTTTAAACACGAGCGCTCCTATCATAGCCTTATGCGGGATCGCACTTGCCATCACCGCCCTCAGCTCAGGTATCTATCTTAGCCTTAAGGGAAATAAGATTGCTATTATCTACCTAATTGCATGGGGCTTATTCATGATTGGCCTCGCCGTCTTCTCAGCACGCAATATGGGCTGGTTACCTGACACCCTATGGACTCGTTACGGCATTGTATTTGGCAGTGCCTTAGAGATGATTTTATTAGCTTTTGCTTTAGCATTACGAATTGATTATCTCAGTCAAGAAAGCCACGATTCACAACAAGAAAAAGTACAAGATAATCACCACCTTATCTACTTATTACAAAATACTGAGCGAGAGCTATTACACCGCATCAAAAAACGTAGCGATGCTCTGGATGCGGCTAATCAAAAAATAGAGCTGCAACAGCAAGAGCTGCAACAACTGGCTCATTATGATCCCTTAACTGAACTAGCAAGTCGCGCACTGGTAAATGATCAACTCACACTATTAGTATCACGCTGTAAACGAGACAAAAATAAATTAGCTGTAATACTGATTGATCTTGATGATTTTAAAAACACTAATGCAGAATATGGCAGCGAGGTCGCAGATCATCTACTCATCAATGTCGCCAAAAGTCTTCGCCAGATTTTACGTAAAAGTGATGTTATTGGACGCATTGGGGGCGATCAGTTCATTGTGCTTATTGAAATAACCAATGATGATCGACAACCTGATCAGGTCATACAGAAACTCAAAAAAGGGCTTCCACATCGAGTCAATATTGATGGCTATTCAGTCAAGCTCAATCCCAGTATTGGCACTGCAGTTTATCCTGATGATGGCGAAAGTATGGATACCTTACTCGCTATCGCCGAAACGCATATGTCTGCTGATAAAACGCTTAACAAGACCAGAGTATCTACTTAAGCTGAACTGTGGATCAGCATTGCCATCCAGCACCTTTACTTAAGCGCCAATTACCCCGCCGTTTTGTTTACGAATAATAACGGTGGCAGAACGTGGTCGACCATCAATATGTTTATCAGGCCAGTTACTCGCGGCATTAGGATTTTCCACTGTTTTTCTAACACCTTTTTGTTTTAATATTTCAGGTACATCTTCTCCTGGGTGCTGAATATTGACCCACATGGTTTGCAGGTCGGGTGTCATTGCCACACCGGTAATTTCACAGCCAATAGGACCCGTTAAAAATCGTCGCGTTTCACCTGTGGCAGGATCGACTGCCAGCATCTGATTATTACCAAACTGACTAAACCTTGCTGAATTAAGCTTACTCGCACTGATATCAGTTTGTACCCACAACACGCCACGACTGTCGATCATTAAACCATCTGGATTAGCATAAGGTTCACCATTAATCGTCCCGTGGCCTTTTTCATCACCTGCTAATACAAATACATCCCAGTTAAAGCTGATGCTGCTTGCATCTTCTTCCACCAATTTGATGATATGACCAAATTGATTATTATTTCGTGGGTTCGCGGCATTCTTTTCTGCTTTTTCAGCTTTGCCTCTTTTGTTATTATTAGTCATCGATACATATACATCATTGCTCTCAGGATGTGTTGTTATCCATTCCGGACGATCCATTGGCGTTGCACCAAGCGTATCGGCCGCCTTTCTGGCATGGACAAGTACATCAGCCTGACTGTCAAAGCCATTATCACCAGTTAACGGACCTTGCCCAAAGACTAAAGGCAGCCAGCGGCCTGAACCATCTTCATTAAATTGGCCAACATATAAAATGCCCTTATCTAATAAATGACTGTTGTGTGGCCCTTGTGTTCCATCCCACGCATCCTGAGTAATAAATTTGTACACATACTCAAATTTAGCATCATCACCAGAATAAAAAGCAACGCGTCCATCTGCAGCAATATTATGAGCTACATTTTCATGTGAAAATCGTCCCATCGCAGTTCGTTTAACCGGCTTGCTGTTTGGCACAAAGGGATCAAACTCAACTATCCAGCCAAAACGATTGGGTTCATTTGGATGCAAACTGGCATTAAAACGCTGATCATTTTTATGCCAGCCATAATAGCTTGTTTTAATATCATAACGTTGCCATGCATCTTGCTGCTTGAGATCGATGCCAGTTAACGATGGCACAAAAAAATAATCATTAAAATTTTCTTCACACGTTAAATAAGTACCCCACGGTGTTTTGCCATTAGAGCAATTATTAACTGTGCCTAAAATTTCCTCCCCCTCAGGATCTGCAGCAGTTTTAATATAGTCTGTACCGGCTACAGGACCAGAGACTGACATCGGCGTGGTGGCTGTAATTCGACGGGCATATTGTGAAGGCCGGATAATATGCCAACCCTGCACAGACTTTTTGACCTCAATAACTGAGACACCATGAGCGTATTGTTCTTTTAATGTTTTTTCTAATGTATAAGTCTCAGGCGAATCAAAGATGCCACCGTCGGCATGTAAGATTTGAGCATCAATATATTCATGATTCATCACTAATAGTCCATGCTCGGATGGATTATCAGCATCAGCAAGCGGATAAAACTGAAGTGCATCATGATGCATGCCCGCTTGCTGTAATTGTTGTTGTGCCGTATTCGACGCATCCATCTTAAATGCAGGGCCATCAGAAATCGGATCGCCCCAACGATAAAATACCTCAACCTCATAACCCTCAGGCACAATCACCTCATCAATTAAGTCAGCTATCGGAATGGTTTTAAACCCTAACAAGCCCTTTCTCACCGCTTGGCTAACACGCGTTTTGCTAAGTGCTGGCAAGGACACAGCCGATGAAAATAACGCACCCAATCCATATTGCATGGTCTGCCGACGGGATAAACGACACTGTATTAGTGTTTCAATATCCATTTCCCCCTGCTTTTCCTCATCAGTCATTGTGTTCAATTACATCCTGTTCATGTTGCTCTAATGCCCAAATAATGTGCTCTTTCACCATCTCTGACGCAGACTCTAAGCCTTGTGTCAGAGCTTGAATTA
>Ga0209495_1000255_pt1 | contig 42933 bp, 35 predicted proteins | sample EN1Hudsemesocosm_FD_184629 | JGI IMG/M metagenome (GOLD analysis project Ga0209495, IMG submission 184629) | Methane-oxidizing microbial communities from mesocosms in the Hudson Canyon - EN1E Hudson Canyon (SPAdes) (version 2) | ecosystem: Environmental > Aquatic > Marine > Cold seeps | place...
CATTTAAGTGAATTTGCGAGCAATATTAACCTAGAAATCGTTGCAAAATCGGTTGCACCCGATAATGTGGTGAAGCTGAAAAGTCGCTAAGTTATTGATTTAACTGGTGGCGATAGGTGGGATCGAATTCATAACTTAAATTATTGTTTTATATAGTTTTTATAATATACTAATCAACTGTTACCGTCAAAGTTACCGTCAAAAAAAATTCTTGAAAAATTGCCTCTATGATAGCTAAGAGGTGCTAATTTCCACGTGCAATTCGAAGTAATTCATTATCACTTAATTCTTCAATATGGTGGACTTTTTTTACGGATTTCTTAGTGGCTGGGTAAAGCCCTAGGAGCTTGGCTATCTCGCGAATTGCGCAAACTTCCTCGGTAGCATTCTTGGCATTAGAATGCGCCTCTAGGAGCATCTCAGTAAGCTGATCACGCTCTAAGCGATACTTGGTTTGAAAGAACGCTTGCTCACTGGAAATAAATTCCTGGATATGTTTAGATCGTAATAATCCCGATGCTCGCTTAGGTGGGTAGCCGGCCAAGCGTGCTGCCTCTTTGGGCACCTTGCCACTCAAAATAAGATGACAGAATTTGATCATGTTGATTGAGAGATTAGTGGCCATTTTATTTCTCCTTCGCGGCACGGAACCTTATGTATTGTTCCTGCTCCTGTAAATACTTAGATTGATATCTTTATAAATCACAAAAAGATATCATATCTATATAGGAAAACGTAATATGTGATATGTTGTAAGTCATTGAATTATAACACTTTATTTTTGTGTCAGATAGTACATATTACACTTTAAAACGTAATATGTTAAGTTATTGATTTTAAAGATAAATCTCATATATCACCCCTATTTTTCAGGATTTCAAATACCCTGATTTATATGCATATTTTTCTTCTTTCCCTCAGTTTTTACATTTATTTGCTCGGACTTGATCATCTCCTTTAGAAGCCTAGTAATGCGTTGAGTACTTAATTCTAATACACCCTCTTTTCCACCAAAGATTTTGGAAAAATTAGATATAGAATAAAATTTATTTTGCTCTGATTCGTCTTCTATTTTTTCAAGGATTATCTGTTTATCTTTTTCCTGATCAAAGACAATTTTCTCAAGCATTTTGGACTGCAGATCAGTAAATTCTAATTGTCCAAGATCGCCTTTTGTAAACCACATCGGTTTACCGAGCTTCGTGTAATTGGACTTTACACATTGCAAACAAACGTAATTCTCAGGAGATGGCACTTCATTTTGATCAGCCTCCTTTTCTGTCATTTGCCGCATGGATAAAACCAGTCGTGCATTATCAACTAGTGCAGATGAACCTCGTATGGCATTCTGATTATTTTGCCCGGCAGCCTGCTTATTGGTATGGGTCAGCACTAAAACTGTCGCCCCGGTTTTTTTGGCCAGTCGCTCACATAAACTGATAAAAAGACTGGTATCTGAAGAGTCATTTTCACTGCCGCCACGAAATCGAATCGCTGTGTCAATGACAATTAACCCGAGCTGATCAAACGGTTCGACCGCCAACATGAGCTGCGTAAAAACCGGTGTCTCACTAATATCTAAAACTTTCTCCGTCAAGCGGAGTGGTTTGCCAGTCAGATCGGGAATGTGGAGGAAAGATAATATAGGATTAATGTGGTCTAAATCATACTCAAAGTCCATTCCCGTATCACGTCTGAAATGTTTATTTAAAATGGAAAGGGTTCGACGATGCATCTCATCTTTATCATCCTCGCCGGATAGATAAAGCACACGCATCGGTTCGACAGATTCAAATGTGTCAATTGGACATTGACTTGCCGTAGCGATGGCTAAATTTAATGCCATCATCGACTTACCGACACCGCCCTGCCCTGATAGGATTGCGACAACGCCTAGGGGAATATCGATTTCCTGACTGCTTAAAAGCAGCTTACGCTCAGGCGGAATCTGATCAAGAAAGTATGTCGTTGATGTCTCATCGAGGGTAAATAGAGGCTCCTCTTCTATGAGCATTTCCACGCAACCCCCGCAGGACTGGTTACGTTAAACTTTGCGCACCGACCATTTTTAAAATACGGGCACTGAAATTTAATCTTAGGTAAAAAACTCGCGCAGGTAATGGGTTTTGGAAAACCTTCAATTGAGCGGATGATCGCATCGGAATGGATGTAATAATCTAAAAATTTTGCAACCAGTTCAGGGCCATCTCTCACCTGCATGGCCGAGTGACTAAACGCTCGAAATGCCTCATAACGTCCATCACCATCCGGTACATTTTGATATAAAAAGTATCTGACAAATTCACACTGCATGAGGCCATTTAACTTTGGCTTCTTGCCCGATGACTTAAACGAAACTTTTCTGGTGGTTTTAGGGAGTTCAATAACCGGTGGACTGACCATGTCATGCTCACCTGCTAACAGGAACTTTCGCTCCGTCAATGTGCACGTCACATTTTCCAAATACGGGTCGGTGACATAATGCGGCTGAACGGCGTTGTACAATGAGAAATCGATGGGGCAACCCCTCAACCAGACTTTAATTTCCTGACCGGTTAAAGGTCTACTGAGCTCATACATCAGATGCACATTGAGACCCGGCTTAATTTGTTCTATTCCAGCACTGGCCGAGAAAGTTACTGAGCAGGTTACATTTTGGAACTACCTCTGGTAGTTCATTTTCTATAAACTGCTGAACACCATCCCTGTCACAGTCGACAGGAAACCCATCCACATCCAGCATAATCCAGTTAGTACCCTGATCAATAAAATTGGTCGACTTTCGCAGAGCCGGTTGCAGTAGGGTTGGCTTAGGCGTCCCTCGGATTAGAATCGATCCACTGAGATCAAGTGAGTGGTATTCACTAATATCGGCAACATTAATAATATTGAAATACCAACATTTGATAAGTGGGTAAGAACTGATTTTTAACTCGTTATCCAGGACAAAAAAACTTTTTTGAGGGACTGCATTATTGTATGGGGTCAGTTGAGTGATTTTCATTGCTCACCTCCGAACTTATTAATAAGCTCACGAATATCCTGAACGCGCCAGACTGAAGTTCTAACTCCTAGCCGGATAGGTCTGGGGAATTTCCCATCTGCTACACCCTGATACCAACTGGATCGTGAAATTGGGAAAATTCTTAAAATCGTTTTAATTCGAACGAAACCAACCGCTGGTAATAACTCACTTTTCATAATATTCTCCATAAAAAAACCATATCCGACTTAGCAGTCGGTTATGGATAATTTTGGATCAGAAAAGATTACTAGGGGGATGTAGCAAAACCCAGTTAATTTATGAAAATACTACACCCCCCTGTTTTATGCAGATCGAGGTTTTATAATTTGCTAATAAATTTTTCTAAGTCAGCATCTTGCTCCTGTTGTAGTTTTGGAACATTCAATGAACGCTTCATGTTATTTAGATCAGCTGGTAAATTAGGGTCAACAAACTCTACTAGGCTAACTAAAAGTTTCTTTGAAGAAATCCCTAATGATAGAGCAGACTCCATCATACTATTTAAAACTGCTGTCCATGAGGGGTCCCCTCGCATCGAAGCGGACTTGCTCGATTTAAAACTATTTTTTGGAAGGTCATCAAAGAATTTCAGGCTTTCACTGAGGTGATTAATCCAATTTGATTGGTCAATAGCTGAAGGCAATACTCTAGTAGTTTGTAATAAATTAATAACTCTTTGAATCGGTTGCTTACCCGCTCTCAATTCATTAAGCTGATCAGCAGTTAGAATTTGATTTTTCCCTTTTAGAAGTAACTTATGAGTTAATTTTCCACAAGCAATAATACCGGCAAGTTGCTCAAGCGAATATCCTTTGTTCGTACAAATATTGTTAAAAGTCTCGTCTTTTGATAAATTCTTGAGAAAGTCTGGATCGTATTCTGTGGTATAAAAATATAATGGACTTTTAAAATAAATCTGCAGATCAATTAAAATTTTAGTCAACTCATCTTCTGTAAATGATGAGTTATGACAAATTTTTTGAAAGTGGCAATCACTCCATAATCGAATCAAAACATTATCAGAATACATTTCCATTTTGATTAGGATGAGTGCCAGATGCTCTTTCGAACAACCAATATCTTGATACGCTAATTTGAATTTTTCTTCCTTAAACCAGGCATTGAGGGATTTCTTAAGGTCTTGTAAATCATTCATTGAATTCTCCAAAAAAAAATGTGGACTAAAGTGAATTTGAGATTCTTTGTATGACTTTGAGGTTCTTTGAAATAGCCAGCTCAGCAAGTAAAACTGACTATTGGCCAATTATACACCTAGTTGTAATTCTTTATTTTGTGGCCTAAAAATTATTTTATTAACACTACTTTAAAAAAGGCGCACCCCAACAATTGTCAGGATGCGCCTCGCCTAATTTTAAAGAAGTATGTAACGCTGTTTAATACGCTACACAATAATTAAATTAGTTAACACTATGTGATTTACAAGTATCATATTTAATTATTCCAATTCCGAGCCAAATACGCATGAAAGCAGTCTATTTATTAGCGGCAATCACAATTATTTTCACCAGTTTTTCAACACACGCTTCAGAAATAAAACGAATAGACTACGAGGGATTCACAGTCTGGGTAGATTGTGACAAGCGAGGTGCTGTGAAATTTCAATACAATGCCCAGCATGACACTGGGAACTTTAAACGTCTTAAATCGTTTCACATTGACCCCAAGGTTTCTTCATCATGCCAACAACTCTCAGCTAAAACGTACAAGAAAAAAGGTCAGCGTTATGATCGTGGTCATTTAGTACCAGCTAACCATCTAGACTACTCAAAAGTCGCTATCAGACAATCCAATTTCATGACTAATATTCTGCCACAAGCAGCTAATATGAATCGTGGCGCTTGGTTACTCACTGAAGAAATAACCGAATGTTATCGTGACATTGATGAATTGTTAATCATTGGCGGTGTTATCTGGGGAAACAATCCAAATGATGATTTCTTCACAGAATCCCATGGTGTCAAAACACCCGATGGTTTTTAGAAAGTCATTATTCGTAATGACCGAGCTATTGCGTGGATTATTCCAAATAGTATGGATGCTAAAAGGAATAGACTTGATGATTACATCGTGACTATTCAAGAACTGGAATTGGTGACCGGTGAGTCAATACCTGTTGAAGACTATCTTAAACATGAAAAACCAGAGTATTCTTGGGTGATTCCTAGGGGATGTAATAAAGGGTAATTTACTGACAAATTGTGTGTGTTTCTTTTTATATCTAAATAATAATAAAAGGTCATCACTCCTTTTACACAACTGTCATCCATCTCTAGGAACGTCACCTTTTTTTGGCTTTGTGTCATTCCACATAAACATAAAAACTAATACTGCTATAAAACCCGGAACGACATAATATCCAAATTGAAAAAGACTTTTTAGAATAAACAGATAAGCTTCAAAAAGATAATTAATAAAGCCCGAACCCAGATACTTGTCTGAATAGAATAAAACTTCTCGTGCTAGCTTATTTAGAATGTCGCTGTCTACTCCGGATAAAAATGACAATAATGAACCCACTGATCCTAACAAATGAAACTCACACGTTGGAACAGCATGTAGTGCATAACAATTTACAGAGTGCAATAAATTGCTGAGGTGTTCGTAGCGTAATGAAGTATATGAAAGCCCCATCCAAAAGATAACAGCAAGATATGTGCTAAGAATAGAAACAAAAGTTGCTGCTTTAATTCTTGCAATAAATAGGATTATTTTTCTGATGTGGTCCATCATTTAATTGAATGTAAAATCGGCGACCGGTCGTCCTTGTTATCGGCATACATTTCCTTAATCATTTTTTTTGCGTAATCATAATCACCATTATAACTAGCCGATCTTAGATACCACTTCTCAGCTTCTTTAAGGTTTTTAATAACACCCTTTCCTTGACTATATAACCGCGCAATACTGAGCTGCCCTAAGACGTTATCCTGATCTGCTGCTTTACGATACCACTTAGCTGCAACTTTATAATCTCGGTTAACGCCAAATCCTAGGTTATACATTACGCCTAACCATGCTTGCGCTCGGGCATGTCCTTGCTCGGCAGCCTTCCTGTACCATAGGGCTGATTCTTGATAATCCTTAGCAACTTCTTGAGTAGCCTCTTTATTTCCTCGGTATATCCGGCCTAAATTATGTTGCGCCCTAACATCGCCTTGTTTTGCCTTAGCAATACAATCATCTAAGTCACTGGGGTTTTCAAAACAACTCCCTGCGTAGGTTGTTTGGAATAATGTTAGGAACAAGACAAGACAAATATTTAATAAACCTTTCATCATTTTTAATCATTGCATACAGAATAAACGATACCTGCAATACTAGAAAGGAACATCTCCCAGCTCATCTAAAGGATCATTAGACACAGAATTATTAGCCGTATCAGAGGTATCACTTTCAGTCGATTTTTTACCCAACATGGTTAATGAATTTGCAACAACTTCAGTCGAGTAACGATCGGTCCCATCCTGGGCCTGCCATTTGCGCGTTTGTAGCCGTCCTTCGATATAGATCTGAGACCCTTTCTTTAAATACTGTGCTGCAATATCTGCCGTTCGATTAAAACAAACCACACGATGCCATTCTGTGGCCTCTTTACGATCACCAGAATTGCGATCTTTCCAACGTCTTGTGGTTGCCAATCGTAAATTGACCACATTCCCGCCTGAGGGCATTGCTTTTACTTCAGGGTCTGCACCTAAGTTACCAATAAGCTCAACTTTATTAATCATAGCCTATACCTCTCAATAAATTTTAAACATTAGGATCTCGATTTTAGCGTCGTTAATTTCATTTCATAAAGTGTGAACGTCACCGAGTTACTTTTTTTGCATTTCTGCCACACGAAAACCGTCAACATTAAATTTTCTGACAGAAATAAGGAAAGTTGATAATTGCAAATGGCAAATCAAAACCTAATTCAAAAAAATGACAATTCATTATTAACCTCGTTTGTTAGAAAGGTACAAATAAATTAGATCATCCTTTTATGAAAAACAGTATGAAGAAATAATGGAGAAAATATTATGGACTTTATTCATATTTCCTTCGCCTAATATCACCAAACACTTTACCTCTCATACTCTTATGATCATCACGTGAACCCACTAGCCCTTCTTCCACTTTCATTTTTCGCCTTACTGAATACGGCATATATAAAGTATGCATTAGTAATTAATCATACTTTGCGATAATTTGGAGCACTATATCTAAATGAGCTTTTGCTTCCTCTCTCGATGTCTTTTGTCTTAAGTAATCAGGTATGACCTCAAGAAATTCATTCTTTGATACCGGCTTATACTCTACTAAAGCTTCTAATAGGTTGCCTCTAAGTAAACGGCTATTTGCACTAGTGTCAGGAAACTGTTTTTTAATAACACTATCCCTATAATTTATTAGTTGATCCTCTAAAGCACCTGAACTTTCAACGTTTTCATAATCAATGGTAGAGCGGGGGCTAAAATCCTCTTGGACTTCATTGAATTGAACATTAACAAGACTTTCTTCTTCACTAGAATCATTATCAATTGATGCTGTTGTATTTGTTATTGCTTCAGGTGTTTCACGTACTGATGTTTTCAACTTGTCTAAAGTTTTTATAATAGGAGACAATTGAGCGCTAGGATTATAAAACCAATCGGTTGACCAAATTCTATAAATATCCCACCCCATACTTTCAAGAATTTCTTGACGTAAACGGTCACGGTCCCGTGCAGATTTAGCCGAATGATAAGTAGCACCATCACACTCGATACCTAATAAGAATCTGCCAGGCATCCCAGGGTCTCTAACGGCTATATCTAAATAGAAGCCTGCAACACCAAGCTGTGGTTCACATTCATACCCGTGATCTCTCAGTGAATTAATTACTGCAATTTCAAAATCACTATCTGGCGATTTATCATTATGTTCGTATTGAGGAATGTGCTTGGTTTCACAATATTCCAACCAATTTTTTAGAGCAACAACGCCCCTCGAACTAGTACTATGAGAAAGTATAAATCCAGGGTCCATTGACGAATACACCAACATGCGCTTCTTAGACCGAGTAAATAAGACATTTAATCTTCGCCATCCATCTTGAGAATTAATAGGCCCAAACCGTTGGTGCATAGTTGTTGAATTCTGTTTTAATGGCCCATACGTCATTGAAATAATAATTACATCTCTTTCATCACCTTGAACATTCTCAAGGTTCTTAATAAAAAGAGGCCTCACACTTTCTTGATTTAATGCATTTAGTTCTGCAAGTTTAGGCTGATCCTTTACTAATTGTTCAAATTGTCTCTCAATCTCCAAACATTGCTCGGAGTTCATTGCTACAACACCAATGGAGTCAGCTGGATACTTCGACATTTGATCGGCAATAGCTAATACTACTGCTTTTGCTTCATTAACATTACGTCTTGCTGAAAAGAATCCACTTCGAACCCGTTTATAATGTATGCCAAATTCTTGAGTTTGGTTAAATGGGGATGGAAATATAATTAGCCTACTGTCATAAAACTTCTGATTCGAAAAATCAATTAATGATTCATGCTGTGACCTATAATGCCACTGGAGCAATCGATTCTTGAATGTCGGCTGTACTGTTTCTAAAATAGATTCCGTTTGTTGAATAGCCATAATTTCATCATCATCGAGATCGCTATCAACTCGTTGAAAGAAATTAGTTGGAGGTAATTGTTTAGGATCACCAACAACAATTATCTGCTTCCCGCGTGCAATAGCACCTAACGCGTCTTCTGGCCTTATTTGAGATGCCTCATCCATAATAACCACGTCAAATTCATATTCACCAGGAACTAAATATTGGGCTACCGACATTGGGCTCATCATTAAACATGGAGTTAATGATTGAATAGACTTACTCGCATTACGGATTAACTTCCTTATTGAAATACGAGGTTTTTTAAGCCCTATGTTATGAAGCAATAATGAAAGCTCAGTGTATTTACCAACCTTTCCAGTTGATATTCCAGGTGGGATTTCAACTTGATCTGCATTATATGCAACAACTTCTTGCTGTAACTGCATTATTTTTTTATCTACCTGCTGAAATTTGACCCTTATTTCCTTTTGTTCAATCCCATTGAAATTTGAAGTAAATGAGTCTTCGGATAAAATTTCTTGTGCCAAATAATAGTACATAACTAATTCAATAACGCTAAGTATGTGGCTTATATCTATTTCTCCAGATTCTATTTTACAAACAATATTTTCTTTACCACTCCTCACTAATTTAGCTTTAACAAGGATATATTGTAGCCATGAGTGAAGCCAATCAGGGTTATCAATTGCCTGTATATTGCGAGCTATAATTGAGTTTAGATCTTTACTACATTCTGCTAACCAATCTGATTCAACAACCTCACCAAAGCTATAAAAAGATTCTTTTGATCGTATAACCTCCTGGATACTTTCATTTAATACAGCCTTTATTTCTCCAAATTTCTTGTACCTCTCTTCTGTTGGACTTTCAATAAAACTAGACGTCAGCATGGCACTTGAAGAAACAACATCAAAGATATGTACAAAACTGTCTAGTGTTCTTATTTGTGCTGAATTCACCTTATTAGGATCAATATTGAGATTAAACCCAGAATCATTAAGCTGTTTAGTTAATGGGTTATCCAGCCAACCTAGGACCCTATTTTGTTGAGCGATCACATCATCAATAACAGAAGTAAGCTCATGGAATGAATGCTCATCTCCATTAACAGTATTCGTAATTAGTGGGAGTAATAACTCACAGCTCGAAGATAAACCTTCAGCAATATTTTTTAAGTCAGAATTCTGATCACTAAGTAATGTGTTTTGAACAAAAACTTGTTTTGATCTTTCCAATATTTTGGTTAAGCCCTGAATTTGCTCCAATAATCCATTATTTGCATCACCTAATATTTTAACTGCTAAGTTCTGCTCTAAAGATATAAGCTCATCCCCAATTTGAGCTCTTTCATTAAATCCGAAGCCGTATTCCTGCCGCACTAACCTATACCACCCTCTAAGTGTATTAGCCTGATCGATGGGTGTGTTTACCCCATCATATATGTCTGCAAATGCAGGATTACCTTTATTCACTTCATCAAGTGAGGCAAGTCCTTCGAGGTATTCAATATAGGCAGGTACTAACTTTACTACGCGTTTAACTTTAGGTTTTGATAGTGAGGAAAGTTCACGGATAGTAATACGTGATGCGCGCCATTTTGAAGAGAACCACTTAAATAAACCGCCTTTGTTATAGGTAGATAGATGCTCATTAATTTCTGGAATAGATAATAACGGTGACTGCGAAAGATTAAAAGTTCCAGTTAAGTCTCCATGTAATGGCATTAAAACCTTTAGAGAGTTAGTAATTTCTTTTAATAATGGATCCAGATCAGGATTATCATATATTGGGTCTCTGTGTCGCCATAACGTAGAATCTAACGCATTCATAAGCGATATTAAAGTTTCAAATTCTTGGACCCCACCCATAGTACTTTTGAAACAATTGGATAAACCATTAGAAACAACTGCGCCGATCTTGTCTAAATGGTTACTAACAGGAGTTAAATCATTTTGTAATGAATAGATATTAATGGCAATTTGTTTAAATTCACCTATTTTTTGCTTATCATCAATGCCAAATTCATGTGTTTTTGTTTTTATTACCTTTAGATTATTAACAGTCTCAGATTCCAATACACAAGAGGCACTAAGGACATTAAGTAGATTAGGGTAGCTAGAATGAATTGTTTTATAGGTTGATAACCAATTAGAAACATCATGACCATCTTTTATCAGTAAAGGGATTAATAATAGCGGCTCATTACCAATCAATTCAGGCAGTGAGTCAACCATAGTTATAACTTCAGATATATCCTCAAGTGAAGGACTTGATCCCATATCTAAATGAAGATCAACGTTCAACCCCTCCCAGTAATCATTAAGCTCAGATAGCCTTGAATTCCATTTTGTAAGTTCATCGATTAATTGATTGCTTTGAGCTGAGGCGAGTCTTGTATTTGTAAGGCCATACCAAATGTTTTTTCTTATCTCGCCATTGGGAGAATGACCAGATACATCATTATAGGCACGTTTAAAAACATCGGCTTCCTCAATTAATTCGCGACGATGAAATTCAGTTAAAGAATCGCCATCAATACCAGGAAAAACATAATCTTCAGGATTGATTTTCAACTCTTCTCTATATCGTGCAGTTTTCATTAAAATTTCATGAATGGTTAACTCTGTGGATTTCCATTCACTATTTATATGAGCGGCATAAGTGTTTAATGTTTTTTTATACTTTTCATAAAAATTAATTTCAATGCCAATCTCTACCGAACTCTTGAATTTTTTATGTTTTGACAACCGACTATTAATATCATTTAAGATTTTCTGTTTATTAGTTTTGTGACTATGTAGCTCCAAACAAAAATCACCTAAATTTGCATCATCTAACCTCTCTTTAACTACGTTAAGTGCGGCCATCTTCTCAGCAACAAATAAAACCCGTTTACCATTCGAAATAAGGGCTGCAATCATGTTAGTAATAGTTTGAGACTTGCCAGATCCTGGTGGCCCAATGATAACTAAATTATCACCGTTAACCGCATCTATTAAAGCACTATGCTGTGAAGTGTCCGCTCTATCAATTAAGGGGTATGATTCATGTATTTCCGCAATACCATCAACAGAATAATCATCGGGTGGTAACATGCTATTACCTTCAGCCTCTTCGCCACCAAACATACTCGCAATAACAGGATGATCTTCAATAGATGAGTCGTTAGGCCAATTTTCTGGGTCTAAATCGTTATATATAACTTGCTTGGAAAAGTTTAATAAAACCAATGAGGCTTGACGACGAACTCTCCACCTAGGTTTAGATATGAGTATGGTATCTTTTATTTCTTGAAAATAATCTTCTGGATTAGTCGACTCAGAGACATCGGGGAGAAATAAATCAAAATCATTATGCAGAAGTCGTTTTAAAGTGATATTGGTAACTAGTCCATCACCTTTTAGTGTGATTTTATAAGTAAATTCTGCATTTCTATTAGGTCGACTAGCACGTGTTAGTTGAACCGGTAAGGTAAAAAGAGGTGACATTCTTTTCTTATCAGAATCTTCACTTTCATACCATTCCAGAAAACCAATGGCTAAATACAAGATATTAGCCCCTGTTTCTTCGATTGCAGCCTCTGATTTACTTCTAATTAAGCGCAGCCTAGACTCTAATGACGGCGCATAAAGCAATGTTTGCAAATCACAATCATTATGAATTTCTTTCTTTTCTATTCCTTGTACAGGTAAATCATAACTAACATCAAATCCTAATTCCTTAGCCCAAGCATCAGACTTAGACTCTTTAACTTTCTTGATTTCATTTGTTTGAGGGTCTTTTTCTAAAAAACCCTTAGCTAACAGTTCCGCTTCAGTTGGTTGTTTTACTGATAAAAAAGACATTTCCTGTCCGTCACGAAGAACTTCAGTAATTTGATCAGGTAATTCATCGATTAATCTAAGGCTACTGCCTGCAGGAAACCTGTAATTAATTAAAGAATTTCGAGCCGTTAAATCTAATAATTTCTTACGCAATTCAGCAAGGGAATCATAGGAAAATGAACTTTCTTCTTCTGTGGATTCTGTGGATTCTGTGGATTCTGAGAGTTCTGAGAGTTCTGAGAGTTCTGAGAGTTCTGAGAGTTCTGAGAGTTTAGATATCCGAACAGTCTTATTTATCTGCTTCAGTACCTTTTCATCTATGAAAGTTTCTGAAACATGAACCCAACATAAGGGGTTACTTTCCGAAACTTTAAAAATATGAGGGTTTTTCAGAAGAACTGATTCAACATCATTTTCATTTATAGTTACATCACCTTTCCAAGCATCTAGAATTGATAATAACTGCTTTGTTGTTAACTCAGGCTTATGTTTTAGAATTTTAACCAGGTCCTGACTTGAAACATTTTGAGTCACGTAACACCTCTATCCTTAGAATGACAACTAAAACAAACAATTCTATCCTATAAGAAACAACTTAAATTGACCATAGCATTTCATAATTAACACCATTTATAATAACTTCTTTGATGTAACTATATAGCGCAATGGCCCGCCGGCTACAACCTCATCAAATGGATAACAAGTCACTAACACTAATGTATGCCCTGATTGTTCTGTGTTAATGGTCGCCACTCTTGAGTCAACAACTTCGATTGTCTTGACGTGATAATTAATGGTGTCACCCAGCGCAGTAACAACTTCGATGGAATCACCTATCTCAGTATCTTTTAATATCTTGAAATGGGTGTCACGGTGGCCGCTAATCACCGTCACGCCCTGTTCCCCTGGTTTTGCGCTCTTGGTATTCCATCCTGGCGCAAAAGCGAGCGATGAGCCGCTATCGCCGCTTAATACAACAAACTCACTATTTGCCTTAGGAAATTTAAGTTGCGCCACAGGCCAGTGATCGGCCCACGGCCATGGTTGAGCTGGATATCCATGTTCTAATGTCTGTTGCCATGATCGCTCTAATAACGCTTGTGCGACAACCGCCTTTATTTGTATCCAAGAACCGCTAACCAAAAAGCATAAACCCACCCCTAGGCTAAATAATGCAATAACTCTAGCCTTCAAGGGTTATCACCTACCTTGAATTTTTCAGCTCTCCCCTTCCATAACCAAATGGCACATGAAAGTAGCAACAACAAAAATCCTATGATGATTTGTATCTGTGAGTTAGTTGCTGTTTGAGCTAAGGATAAATAAGACCCATTTTTAACAAGTTCTTGCTGATTAAACTCAAGCTCACGTAACTTGTCAGCGGGTGTTACATCAACAGCCACCAAGCTCGTGTATTGACTGACTAAGTGATAGTAATAGCCTAAATCAATAATTGCTTTACGAACTATTTCTTTCTCAACGCCGAGTACTTTGTTATCCATCCAAGATTCAATCATTCGCCGCCCAAACAAGACTTTTAAACCAGATTGGTGCGTACTTTTTTTAAGGCGTACGGCATTGACCCAAGTATGACCATTAAGATGACCCGTTATTACTGCTCGCTCAGGAATCTGTTTCATTTTTAATGACAAAACTACGGGCTCACCAAAATAAAGATCCGGTAACTTATCGGGCAAGACTTGTACCACCTCCCCTTCAATACCTTCAAGTTCCAGATGTAAATCAGTCATCACGACTTGCTCCATCTTGGAAAACAATTGATCCATTTTCTCAGACACCTCTTCTACATCACCAATGAAGGTATAAGAACCACGACCGAACTGTGCCGCTTTACGCATAAAATAGGAATTAGGTGCTGACCCGATAGCTACGGTAAACAATCGACGCTCACCAAGATGGTTATTGATTAACTTAAAGAGCTTTTCTTCATTATTAACAGCACCATCCGTAATAAAGACAATCTGTTGTAAGCGTTCATTATTTCCTTCAGCAGTAGCGCCTATTGCCATTTCCAATGCAGGCATCATCTCAGTGCCGCCATATGCTTCAAGATCTGCTATAAAATCATCGGCTTCATCAATGGCCTGTGTCGTTGCAGGTACAGATTTCTTGAACAGACTACTCGCCGTGCTATTAAACTCAATAACATTAAAGGTATCTTCTGGTGCTAAGCGCGTTAATGCCTTGCGTAAGGCCTTTTTAGCTTGGGCAATAGACTCACCGCCCATCGACCCGGACGTATCGATGATGTAGGTCACATCTCTACTTCGTTTCTCATAAGAACTCTTATCCAACGGCGGCGTGACCATTAATAAACCGTGTTGCCAGTCTTTACCTGTCTCTACAAAAAACATTCCTTTAGGAATAATGTCAGCTTTAGGCTTCCACACCAATTCAAAGTCATGTTCACCTCGATGACCGCTCAAACCCAACTTGATCTGCTTAACTTCACCTTGATTACTATCCGTTATATTATTAATCGTAATGGGGTGGTAAGTACTCTTTATATCCTCAATCGGAAACCCGGCATTAAGATTAACGGTAATGGATAATTCGGAGGGGTTATTACTAGGCTCCACAGGTATCTTACCGGCCTGTTCTACAACATTAACCCAACGGCCAACAACAGGGGTGTCATATTGATTAAAACTCGATTCATTATCTGAAGAATAACGTGGTGTCATAGCCATCGGAAAACGTAGACTAAAGTTACCCTGATCTAACTTCAGTAATTCTTGGTATTCAATCTCAATATCAATAACATCCGAAGGGGCAATGTTGGCCACAGAGGTGGTAAATAAGTTAGGTCGTATTTGTTCGACAAGACTTGTGCGCTTGCCTTCCCTTTTTGCTTGCTCATAAATCTTTCTGGCTTGTTCTTTCTCACGGATAACCCCCTCAATGATTCGCCCACCCACTAAAATCTTCATATGATCAACAGCTGCATCTTCAGGTAACGGAAAAGCATAAGTTCCACTAATCCATTGATCACTTGGGTTACTAAAACGTTGTCTGACTTTAGTTCGAGCAATGGGGCCAGTGACATCAATTAATACCCGAGTAGAAATCGTGGGTGCTACCTTATATTTATTAGGGGTATCGGTATTGAATAAGAACTCACCCTGGCGAACACTATTGATATTGGCATAGTCTGCTGAAGTGGCAACACCGCAAAACAATAAAATGAAAACAGACCAAAGCTGTGGTTTTAAAAAAGTACCTTTATCCATCTAACTGCCCCTAAACTAAAGTTTAATAACTAAAAAGTCTGTGCTATTAAATCACCGGGCGTGTTTTCAATCTTTGGGAAGTGATGGGTAAATAATGAAGAAAAAATGAAAGTAAGAATAACCGATAATATTAATTGTGTTCAGAAGGTTCAATAATTTCTAGCTCTAGCCACTCTGAGCAGATGAACCCAGGTTGATAAGGTTTTATTTCTTCCCCTTCGGCTAATTCTGGATACTCAACGGGGACAAAAACATAGGGGGCCTTGTTACTGGTGTTTTGAAACATAATCATTCCTCATTTATCAAAAACGAACAGAGTGTTAGGAATAATTACAACATGGTTTGGTGAAGAAAATTATGAGTAAATAATGAGGAAAATCCTAAAAGATCATTGACTAATATTGATCCATAATAAAAGCTAGAGAAAAACCTATCACCAATGCTTGGTTCAAATTTAAATAAATAAAAATTTATACCCATTACACAATGATCAATAGTACAGTCTTGGCATCATCACAATAAGTCTTCTCTAGTTGTTTAATACAATCATTTAAAGCAAAGTTCTTAGAAAATATTCATATTCATCACTATCTGCATCTGGCAAACGTTCATTTGCAAACTTTCTTAACAAATGTACTTTTGCCTCAGTATGCGTTTCACACCCTGTTATAGCCTCACAGGTAAATTTTTCATAACGCCCCCAATTGTCATCCCAATAAATCATAAATAAAAGGAACGTTTTTGCTTCTGTTGGAACTCTGCAGACATAGTAATATTTTTCGATGTGCCAACCCGTCCAACTTTCTAACATTTCTTCAAAGTGAGTTACTAAAACCGCATCATTGGGATTAGTCATCTCAAATAATTCAAAAATAGTATGTAGTTCATCTTCATCAGTATTTTGTATGTCCATTCCGTTATTAAAACAACAAAACTTATACTTTTCATGTTCCTCAATGAACTTCAAATGAGGAGGTGTTTCAACGTCATCAGAACTTCTATATCCTTTATATACCTGTGTGCTCAAATATTGGTATCCAGTTGTCACACAACTCCTATTGCGCTTGGTCAACACAATCTGAGTAGCACCACCATTGTTAATGCGATTGCAATCTTCCTGTGTTCCAGGCCTTCCACCAGTAAATAATGATGTATGGTTTTTATCCTGTTTCATAGTCTTCACAACCTCCTCAATAGTTGAACTACAGTCGTACTCGTTGGATGTAGATTTCTTTGTTTTGGAATCATCTGCTCTCTCCCATCTGTTAGTTGAAATAAGGCGTACGACCATTAAGATCTTCAAGTCCTAAAACTTCAATGGCTACCGTGCCATTTATTTCGTTTAATCGTTTCTGCAGTAAGCTGATTGAAAGTTCATCAGGAACATCGACAAACTGACTATCATCCGCAGGTGATAAGCCATCATAAAAATTGATTTCTCCAATACCGTTGTCTCCATTGAGTTCAGGTCCTAAATCTAAATCTTCAAGAAACCTAAAAGCTAATCGATTGGGGTTCTCCCAATATTCAGATACATGATAAATTTCTCTTTCTCCGACCAGTTCATCAGGTTTAGGAATATCTTCTGGTTCACTATATTCAAAGAATTCTTGAAAGGTATCTACACAGGGGTGTTTTTCAATATATTCTCTCCAAGTCATGCTAGTCTGAGGTTTTTTAAAGGGGTCTCCCAAGAACAATCCATAACCACCCTCTCCATTACCATCGATGGCATAAAGTGTCTTTTGATGTGATTCTAATGGCTCAAGAAAAGGAAGCCCTTCTCCTTCGATATAACGCTCTGCATGAACTACCCACGAGGGTAGAATTAGTCCTGCTGCCGTTGCCACCGTACCTTTAAGAAAAAACCGTCTAGAAATCATAATGATTCTCCTTGTTTCGCCCCATATAACAAACGGAGATAACTCTGGGACGGTAAGGAGTCAGCAACGCTTTAGCAACTTTTATAGACCGCCTTGCAAGTTGTTGTAATTAACTCGGCGGTTTCTAACAGGCGTAAAAAAACCCGCTCTAGCTTGTGCTAAATCGGGCCATAATATTCCCTCTTTAGCTAGTATTTATAAAGCGCTCTGCAAGCTGAGTTCAAATCAGCGCTTAAAACCAGTATATTCTTAAATAACAAATAGTCAATTATTGATAACAAAATAATAATTCCTGTATCGATTATAGGCCGATAATAATCTGGGGTTAGCTTACTAACCTTGTATCCTTCGAACAAACCTTTCTTTTGAGATGTAAATCCTAATTTTTCTGCATAAGGAGTAATAATTTCTTCAATACTTTGACTAACTGCACCAGGAATATTATGAAGTTTTAACATTTCTTGTGTTTCTGAACGGGTTAAATAGTCATAAAATTTGTTTGCGATTCCTTCTATCTCTTCCCACTCAGCAGTTTCTTTGTAAGTCTCTTGTATAAATATTCTTATCTCAACCCCCATTCCACAAACCCCATTAAATGAAATATTATCGCTATAACTACAATAACAGTAATATGAACCATACCTTATGTAGCATCATGATTTCTTAGTCCCCTCAAACAGTTCTGCGCACCAAATTTCTACCTTACACCTAAACAGCTTTTACACTCAATAACCCAAACACAAAAAATCCCACATGTCTTTTCAGATCATATGAATTCATTTGTGCGGTATAGCGCTAGGCTTATCCAACCTTCCTTATTAATATTGCTAATCATTTAGAACCCCTCTGTTAAATAATCTGTAATAAAGCCATAATTAGATGCCAAACACTCAGAACAATTTTGGGCCATTTCACAACCGGGGAAATAGGCACAAAAACGCTCCATAATTGCTAGGTTAAATCCTTGGGTAATGACCGCAATAAATCGTATTCTGTTAAATTAACAACCTGTTTAACATTGTTGATGGCATTACGTATACCCTAAGCCAACTGACTAAGGACCTAAGAGCAAAGCTCTCCAATAATAATCTACTAACTAAGTTTTTATATAATTGTTACACTGCATTTCATGTTACGAAAAAATAAATATTTCCAATCTATTTATAATTATGACTCTCAGCATCTCAATTTTTCAAAATAGGCCATTATTTTTAGTTGCATTGTTAATAATGCTTCTATGGCCTAAAGTGAATGCAACCCCACTTTATGGACTAAAAAGTACATTATCCGCAATTCATCAAATCAAAGACGCATTACCGGTAGAAAAAATAATCCAACTTTCAACTTCTGCAGAAAAAATACCTGGCAATAGTAAAGTTGGGGACGTTATTTCTAAGCTAGAAATATCTCCTGAAGTCTTAGAAGACACATTATTACGAATAAGTATTTTCCAAGGGAAATTAACCAGAAAAGAATCAGAAAGCATGTATACCCTATTGATTGGAATACCTGGTTTCGCTTCTACATTAACAAGAATAATTGGCAATACCGATATAACAATTAGTAATTATATATTTATTCTAAAGTTGGCCAATATTGCCTCTAGGAATGGGTTTAACGTCTTATCTATTGCTGAAAAAATATCTTTTAAATTAGAAAAAAGAATAAGTAGTATTGATATCATTTTGCAAAAACAAGGCAAACTTTTTGCTATCAAGACTGTTTACCAAGCTCCTAGCAAATACTCATTAGAAAAATACGATAGGCAATTAATAAATCTAGCAAAATATAAAAATAAAACTGAAAAAGCGATCATTCCTATCATAAGCGCAACCCCTCACCTAATAAATCCTCAAGAGATTGAACACCTCAAAATTGAAACTGATCGACATGACCTAGAACTAATTTTTGGTTCTCCCCAGGAACAAATTGAACAAATAACATTGTTGGGTTTAATCTTGTGAAGATAATTATCTTTACTTTAATATGCATTCTCTTATCTATAGAGCTTGTATATGCTCACACCGAAAATGCTACTTTTGAAGCTTTATACAACCCTTCATTTAATCAAAACTACTCGTACACCCTCATTTTAGCTGGTGTAGTAGCCCTAATTTCAGGAATAGCTATTTTCATGACTGGAGGGACGGCCAGTCCAATTGTTTTAAGCATAGGAACTTGGCTTGGAACAGCAACATCTGGGTTATCAGGAGTAGCAGCAACAAATTATGGCTTAGCATTACTAGGAGGCGGCTCGATTGCTTCTGGAGGATTTGGCATGCTTGGAGGCGCTGCATTAATCACCGCCGCACTGACATTCACTACCGATGTTATTTTTGACTACACCATTGATTTAGCCATAAATGAGTATAAATATAACCAGCTTGTAGAACAGAGTACAAACTTACCGTCTCTTCCACTACCAATAAATAGTACTGGTACCCCTGCTTATGAAAAGGCAATACAGTCACTTAATGATTACGATAAGAGAGCACCTGCTTCTTCGTACAATAATAAGAATATTCTTAGGAAGATCATCAATAGCATAACTAATGAGAAAAATAGAAATCAAATTAACTCAGATGAAATATTAAAAAACGAGACATTTTTATCATTAATTTTTTTTATTTCCAATGACTTTAAAGCTGCAAAGGAACATTCATTCTCAGCCATAACTTTAGCGCGTTCCCTGAACGTTAAAAGAACACTTCCAGCATTTGTTTTCGCCACTAGCTCTTTATACAGCGAACACTTTGATATAGATGAAATAACGAACAATTATTTTAATTATTCAGTTCTTGCTGAGCCTGAACACATGTTAACGCCATTACTTTTTTCAATATATTTAGATCGATTAGCTCTGAGATTAAATGATGAGACTATTGAATTAAGTGTGTTAGATGATGTGTTCTATATAATGAGTTCTTCTGTACTCAAGCACAAAAGAGTAGAGAATTACACAACCTTACTCTCCAGATATTTTGTCCGGTTGAAACTAGAACAACAAAAGATACAAATCCTCACAACAACCTCAAACAAAACAATTAAAGAAAGCACCAAAACATTAGCCGTTATTAAAAAATCATTGTTGAGGTATGAAACTCTTTTATCCCAATCAAAAAATACCTTAGATAATTATATTGAGGTGTTAGATGAAAAAAACAGAACACAACTTTCAAAATTTTTTAAATTATGGACTTCATACAGTAACGATAAAGAACGACTAAATTCACTCATTAATAAGGCTGAAAATAACCAAAGATGTAACTCATTCCTAGGCTATCTAAGATGTCTTTTTAAGGCTTCATAATCAAAATGAAAAAAGTATTGTAGACAACAAGAGCAAAACAATTCTACTAGTATTTATCCCTCTTCTATCTGCTCCAAAACACCATGCACAACTTGAGCAATTTGACGTGCTGAAAGTGGTGGAACAGCATTTCCAACTTGTACATATTGCTGAGTTCTTGGCCACATAAAAAAATAATTATCGGGAAAGGTCCGCAACCTAGCAGCCTCTGTAACTGTAAGGCTTCTACACTTACGGGATTATTTTCAACAAATCAAATAGCCACTACCCAGTCATAAAAATAAAAGCCAATTTTTTTTAGTTTTGGCCCTTTCTTTAAATCAAGCTTCAAATTTAGCAGCTTTAAGCTTCTTGGCTACCTCAGATGCAATACTTAAAGTATCAACCATCGATTTAGCAATCTCACTGATAACGTTAACACAAACCGAATTACCAAATTGTTTATGAATTTGTGGGTTTGACACTGCATTAACAATATACTTTTCTGGAAAGCCTTGTAACCTAGCACACTCTCTAGGTGTAAGTTTGCGCGGGTTTTTACCTAACTTTGATTGGTCAATTAAAATTTCTGAACCATCTTTGTAGTAGCGAGCACTTAAGGTGCTAGTATATTCACTTTCCTCATTAAATAATGAGTAACCAAAACCATTTCCTTTATTTTGATGTGCAAGTTTCCTTCTTTGGTGACCAACCCACAACTTTTCCGATATTGTATATTTGTCATCTTCTGGGGCTATTTCGCTTAAATCTTCAAGAATATCACCTAATCGAGTTTTATTTTTAGGAGCTAATGGCCAATTAAAATATTCATCAAAGTTTACACCTTCAAAATAATCTTTATCAAAGCCCACTATGTATACTCTTTCTCTATTTTGAGGTCGCCCAAAGTCAGCGGCTCTTAATACTTTAAAGTCTACCCAATAATTAAGCTTTGCACTTAATGCTTCACGAGCTTCACTACTCATAGGTATGCTTTCATTAGCTTTAAATTCTGATTCTCCTCTAAGACTCGCCATTATCATCTTTAGGGTGTTCCCTTTGTCATGCCCCTTTAACTGTTTCACATTCTCTAATAAAAAAGCTTTTGGTCTTTTTGCCGCTAGTATTTTTTGAATTTCAAAAAACATTGTTCCTCTAGTATCATCAAACCCTTTTTTTAAGCCTGCTTGGCTAAATGCTTGGCATGGAAAACCACCTAGCAGAACATCATGACTAGGAATTTTGGAAGCATCAATTTTTGTTATATCGCCATTTGGCATTTCGCCAAAGTTTGCAAGATACGTTTTTTGAGCAAACTTATCCCACTCAGAGCTAAAAACGCATTGGCCATTTAAATTTTGAAACGGTAATCTAATCCCACCTATACCAGCAAATAAATCTATAAAGGTAAATTCAGGATTATCTACAATTAAATTGGAAAATGGAGCTTTATCGTGAAGATCTTTTAGCTTACTCTCTAAATTTTGAATTAACTCAATTTTTGCTTTTGTAGGTTTATGCTCACCTTTTTCCCAACCTCTTACTGTTCGCTCTCCTGTTGAAGCCATACCAAGTAAGTTTGCAAACTCAGTCCTTCCTAATCCTAAGTTTTTTCTTGTGCTTTTTACATATTCGGCGATATTATTTAAATTCATTTCAATACTCTAACTTATCCGGTTTTATACCCGGAGGGTACTAGGTTGGTTTGTAGCAGTCAATGACTTGATTGTTTTTTTAGAATTCAAAGATAAACAGAGGGACTATGTTACTAGATCTTGAACGCTCTATAGAGTCTTGCAAAAGAAATTACGACAATAGAACTCGCAAAGGCGAAGTAAGACTAACTGATGAATTTAAGAAAAAATTTACAGACATTCAAACTAATATTAGCCATGTACAGTATGGTAATTACTCGGTCATAATTACAACAGATGAAAATAGAAAAGTAGAGTTTCCATCCTCTTGGTTCTGGTACGCCATAGATTTTTATCCACTATGGGGTGCATTAGAGACATATAAAGAACTACTTAAAGAAGTGGTAACGGAAGCAAAGTCAAAAGCTAATAACTCTGTTTCTCCCAAAATGAATGACTTTTTAAAAACATTACCTGACAAAGACTGGAAAACTAGCACAAATCCGTGGGTGCCATTTTTCGACAATGCTATAAAAACAGTAACAAATTCACAAAATGATTCTGATTTATTTCATAAGTTTGTAGCTGAACCTGAGTGGTGGAATAAACCAGTCGATAGTACAAGCTCTAAAATAACTTACAAAAAGTTAAATCGTACGGATGTATATCAATCCTGCCTAGAGTCAGCGATGAAAGTTTTAGCTGCTAGTGCATCGTGGTTATATAAAGTGATAGGTGACTTCTCAAAAAATCGTGATCTTAGAGATTGTTTTGACAATATGGTTAAGCAGAATTTACAGTCAAGCATATCAAGTACTGTTAAAGCGCAAGTAGGTACTAACAAAGTCCTATACGGTGCGCCCGGAACAGGAAAAAGTCATAAAATCGACTCATTGATTAAAAATGCAGGATATGTACGAACTGTCTTTCATCCGGATTATATGTATAGTGATTTCATCGGTTCATTAAAACCATCAACTGAGACAGATGGGAACATTAGTTACTCTTTCCGACCCGGTCCATTTACCGATATTCTGATAGCAGCCTTCAAAGACCCTCAGCACCATTATTTTCTTGTTATTGAAGAATTAAATAGAGCAGCAGCTGCCTCAGTATTCGGTGATATATTTCAACTACTTGATAGGAGTAATGTATCTGCTTCTAAAGGACGAAGCAAGTACACAATAACTATTTCAGACCCTGAATTGACCAGGCATTTTGAATCTATCATTCCCTACGTGGCCCTTAATAATGAATTATATTTACCTAGTAATTTGTCCTTGCTGGCTACAATGAATAGTAGTGATCAGGCCGTTATGCCATTAGATACAGCATTTAAACGACGATGGGAGTTCGAGTATTTACCATTAAACTTTGATGGTAGCTGTGCACTAGGAAGTATTGTTTTATTCGATACTAAAAAGAACGAGCTTACAATCACTTGGAGTAAGTTTGCTCAAGAAATAAATCAGAAACTGAAGAACCTTAGCTCACCTATCCCAGAAGATCGATTATTGGGGCCTTGGTTTGTAACATCCGAGGAATTAGCTAACTCACCTGATACTGTTTTAACAGGAAAGCTATTTTCATACTTGTGGGATGACGTACTACGTCACGGATTAGCGGCTGAGCTATTTAGGCCTAACATAAGGACATACGGTGACTTGGTTGGCGCTCAACAAAATGAAGAAGCTGTTTTTAATGATCAATTTCTGCAATCTCTAATTGAAAGTTAATTGAAGCTCTTTAATGGATAATTTGATTTTACTAACCGATATGACAGAGGTTGCTAGCTTGCCAACTTCAGCAGTCAATTTATTAAAAGTAACGGGTATTATTCCAAAGAATAATCACAATGCGGTTTCATTTTGCGGAGTTGTCATAGATAAATCAAAAACATATGTTTTTCTTCCTCGTGAGGTTGATATTTCTAGTGTTTCTTTAGATGATTCCTTTAAATACTCAGCTTTACTAATGCGTACAATCGAAATGTATGCTCGAGAGTCATTGAACTTTGTTAATTCAGAAGAGCATGGGGATATGTTTGAACATATTTCATCCTTAGGACTAGTAAAGCAGATATTAGAGAACTATTTACATAATGGTCTTTATCAACAAAAAAAGAAACAAACACAAATAAATAATGGTAAGACATGCTGGCAGACAACGATTTCAAAATCATTTCCTGTTTTCAACAATCTTAAACAACCTATATATACAGAGCTATTTGGTAAACGATTCAGATATAATTATCACAATGTGATTGCTCAAATTCAAGCTTCAATCATAAGAGACCTAGATAGAAGATTTTCTTGGCTACTTACGGGGAAAAAAGGTTTACTTGCTCCTGAATTACACGACATTGAAGGGATTAACAAATCTAAAGATTGGCAAATAATTAGACTAAAGCAAGAGAAACAAAGTACTTATTCTCAAGCTGAGTTAAATACGATATCAGCTCTCATAAGTTACCTTGAGAACTCAAGTTTCACAGGAAGTTTTTGTTGTGGATTAACGAAGTTTCATTACACTTGGGAGCACATGATTTATAAAGTACTACCAAATACTTTTGATTTAAATTCTCAATTACCGTCGCCCACTTATGTCAAAAGTTCTGGTGAGTATATGGAGGATAATAGAAAAGGAATGAGAACAGATGTAGCGTTGCATCATCCTGATATTAAGAAGGTAATTATTGTAGATGCTAAGTACTATGCCGTTTCTAAGGGGAATTTACCGGGTTGGCATGACCTTGTAAAACAGTTCTACTATGTAAAATCTGCACGATTAATATTTCCAGATGATTATGTATTCAGTAACATTTTTCTTTTTCCGGGGGCAATAGGCGCAGTATCTTCAGCTATAATCAAAAACCCGAAAAACAACGATGCATTTAATAATGAGTTCCCCCCCATATATTGTTTTTATCAATGCCCTTTAAAATTGATGGAAAGCTATGTAACAGGAACAGAGTTACATAGTTTATACAATAGTCTTCTTGAAGCCGAAATTTCCTAAGTTAATAATTTGTCTGTCAAAGTTAATTGTTGGCGATGAATTTGACTTGATAGTTCTTGCGGAGTCGTTTTCAGGTACTAGGTAACGCCTCAAGAAGAGGTGTTAAATAGTTAGATAAGATTATCGACGTTAGGGAACGTTGTCATATTTCAGCCTTGCTAAATTGGTTATTAATTTAAATTTAACCGATATTCAAACGCTTACGATATGATATAAATATCAATCATTTTCAATCCAAAGCGTTCTAGATACTTCTTGACGCATGTGCTCAATTAATTTTCTTTGACTATCAGAAAATTGATTATTTTCAAATTCCGCAAGTAAATACAAAATCTCAGAGACTTTTTGAAGGTTATTTTGGTTGAGTTTCTTAAAGAAAGGATGTTCATTATTTAGTATAAGACAGTGATCATCTTCGTAAGAAGCGTCCCATAATGACCCATCTTTAGTTCTCTGAATTTTAATATTTGAGTTACTATTCCTTTCAACTTCTAACTTGATACGGCCTAAGTTTTCAGAAGTTCCTGAACAAAAAATCCTGAATTCAAGCAGGGAATTAAAAATAATGGCTAAGGCATCACTAAAGCCAGAACGGTATATATCATACCTATCAGCTATTATATTACCGATCATATCAGTGTTGTCAGTCCCTACTTTGTTTAAACTAGGAAATCCTTCAGTTAACTTATACAACTCTTTTGGAAATGATAATCGACAATACTTCTTTCCTTGATGACATAAAGATTTAGACATGCTGCTTGAATCAAATGTTAAAACTTCTACTTGGAGTATTTCTGAAATAAGTACAGGCAGGTTTTTGTATTTTGATTTATCCGATATTTGAACTTCAAACCATTCCTCTATTTCTAAAAGCGATTTTTTCAATTTAGAACTAGGTAATTCTTTAACTGGAAAATTAAAATTCTCTTCAAATGATTCTTGCTCTCCAAAAACAATAACAGCACAGGTTAATTGTCTAATATACTCAGAGAGTAGAATACTTGAGTCTTCAAAAATTCTATTAAATAAATCAATTGGAATAGGAATTCGGTTTTGCCAAAAAATCAATCCATCAACTCTATATTTAGGGTTTTTTTCGTGAAGAAAGATTTTAAAATCTGGTAAATCAAATACGTATTTCATTAGTCATCTTCAGGTTCTGGTAATTCTAAGCTTAAATGGTCCAATGTATTGCTAACATCTTGCCTAAAACCTCTTAGTACTGTTTTATTTTTATCTGAATACTCTCCAAATTCAGCATGAGCTAAACTCCATAAAAGCATATCTATAGCTTTTTGAGCTTCAGTATCACCTTTTAGAACTTCATATAATCTAGAAAAATATGGATGAGATTGTCCCAAACGTACGCATGTATAATTATCACCATCTAGAGCAGCTTCCCAAAGCAAGTTTCCTTGAAGAGCTTCTTCTTCTTGTACTCTTACTTTTTTATCAGGGTAAACATGCACATTTGTAAGTTGTAAGGGCATTTGATTATGTTTATTACGTATTTTGAGGTTTCCGTCATCGCCTGCAGCAATATCTGAGTTTTTAGTCCCATCTTTATGGTTGTCTATCGCATTTGTGGCTGCCGAATGGTTTCTTAAACCATCGCTAACAGAAGGAGGAACAGGACCTGACTTTCGTTTAAGTTCATTACCCCAAGGAGAAATCACTTCCTTTAAAACTTTTCTAACTTGAGGAGGAATTATTACCCTACTTTTTCTAAAGTCTATATTAAATATGTCGTCTAATTCATGTGTAAAATCTAACTCAATTCTAAGTCGAGTTATTTTACTTTCTTTCTTATACATCCTGTGTGGCCATCCATCATGCCAGATCAAGCGCCCTTCTCTATATATGTAGAAGCCTTGGTTATCTAATGTATATCGTACCTGCGTTTGTTCATCAGGAGTTAAATCATTTTGGGAAGGTATTAATGCTCCAGTCACGTCAAAAGTACATTGCTTACCATTATTTAATTCGGCATTTACTAGTTTTGTTGGTATTACACGGCTAGCAATATTTTCTCCAGAAAATAATACATTACGGCATAGTGGGTCCCATGCATTGATAGTTTTTTCTTCACCATCTAATGCTTTTATTGTGATAATGATTCCTGTGGAAATAAACTTAGAGAAAACGGCACTTAGCTCTTCTTCTATTTCTTGTACGAGGGAATAAATCTGCTTCTTATGGTTCTTAGCGTCCGGTGATATTAGCCTATCGATTTTTTCCCATATAACCATTGTCCCTGTCGACTTTTCTTTAATAAATTCTTCAAACTCTTCGATATCTTCAATGTATTCTGATGTGGAAGGAGCTTCTAATTGCCACCTGTCTGTTTTCCTAATAACCTCAAGGTCCCATGCTCTCAAACTTATTTCATGGCCATTAGTAGTAATGACAGTCAACTTTTGACAAAAAGCAGTAGAGGCTGTTTTTAATCCCATGCCAAACTTACCCAAAGATTTAGGATTATCTCTTTTAGGCGAGCCGTAACGCATAGCCGAAAGCAATTGTTCTTTGCTCATACCAATGCCGTTGTCTGAAATTACCACTCTTAATTCTCCGAATAGCTCAGATATTTCTATTCTTATTTTCGATGCATCTGCCGCTAAGGAATTATCGATAATATCTGCAAACGCTGCTTCTTTCGTATATCCAGTATCTCTTAAGCTTTCTACTAACCTAGCCGCAGACGGTCTAAAATCATCTTCAGTAATATTGTCCATTTAAACTTCCTCCAATTTAGCTAAGTAATTTAAAATTAGTGTTTTGTCTGTCTCTTTATTTTCCGAAATAGTTACAACTCTATCACTGAGCTCTTGTTTCAATCTTAAACGCAGGTCAATCTCTTCTTCAATTGTATTAGCGAAGAATAGATAATATACGTTTACGATCTGAGTTTGTCCATTTCTCCAGGCTCTTGCCGTAGCCTGTTCTTCCAAGGCTGGATTCCACTGGCGAGAATAATGAATTACGTTATTCGCACATGTAATATTGAAACCCATACCAGCGGTTCTTGGGTGTAGAATTAACGCACCAAAGCCTTCAGTAACTTCTAACTCATCAATTAAAGTCTGACGTTCATTATTAGGCGTTCTTCCGTCAATTTTTCCGCATTTAAAGCCGAACTTTTGTTCAATAGCATCAGCAATTAAGTCAATCGTATCTTGAAAAATTGCAAATATTAGAACTTTCTCTTTAACTAAAAATATCTTTTCTAGGCGCATAAATAGGACTTCAAATTTGGAGCTATGGTTTTTCAAAGAGTTGAAGTCACGCGGTAAAGATTTGTTTAGCTGAGCTGGATGTGCAGTGAATTGTTGTAATTTGTTTATCAAAGCTAAAATATTATTTCCACCACTATCACATTCTTTTTTAATTTCATTAATTAAGGATTCGTAATTCTTATTTTCTGAATGTGACATTGAAATTGGTATATGAGTATCTTTCTTTTTAGGTAATTGTTTTAAAACATCCTTCTTCATTCTTCTTAGGGTAATTTGCCCTAATGAACTTTCGAGTACGTTCAAATTATTTTTTAAAACTTGCCCTATATCATTTGAAACATATTGCTTAGTAAAATCTTTTTTACTCCCTAAATAACCAGGAAAAACAAGGTCTGATAGTGACCATGCATCTATTAAACTATTCTCAACAGGCGTGCCTGTCATAGCAATTTTAACTTTCGAATTAATACGTTTTGCAGCGATTGTTCTTGATGAATCAGGGTTTTTAAGCATACTAGCTTCATCAAACAGCGTTAAATCAAAGACCATATCTTCAAATAACGATATATCTAAAGCTACTGTTGTATAAGGTGAAATGATAATTTGGTGTTTGACTAGCTCATCAGGTAACCCCCTCCTATTAGGGCCATAATGGACGTAAGGCTTTAATCTCGGAGCAAAGAAAGAAAATTCTCTACACCAATTTTCCAAAAGAGGGTTTGGTACAACTATTAATATTCTCGAATTGATTTTTTGAGCTAATGTATCACAAATTAATGCAATAATTTGTGCCGTTTTACCTAAGCCCATATCATCAGCTAAAATCGTGCCAAGCCCATTCCTCGTACAAAAGGATAGCCAATCAATCCCTTGCTTTTGATATGGGTACAGCTCTTTCTCAAAAAGCCTAACTGATCCATCTTTAACCCGTTGTGCTTTATTTAGTTCAACAACTATATTGTCCGGTTCGTTATTTAGCTTATTTTGTGTTTTAAACTTTCTAACTAATTTGAGTATTTCAATTAGGCTGCAATCAGCTTGACTTGTTTTTAGGTCAGTTTGTTGATCTTCGGAGAGAAAATATAGTCTCGACTCAATGATGAAATAACCAAAACCTGTGGCTGTGTTAAGTGCAGAATAGCGTAAGGGCGTTTCTTTTAGGAATACTTTAAATTTAGGGGTGTCGCTAAGCTCTAAACTGAAAGTCAATTTAGCTGGGCGCTTTGAAAAGGTGATCTCTTTTAAGCTACCACTGCAATCGGTAACTTGCCCACCCCTAGATAGATGCGAGAATAGGTCATTAGCTGAAGTACAATGGTTATTGTTATCACGTATTAAACCGTCTTGGCCTAGGTGTACTTCCATATAAAAACTCACTAAAGGGAAGTTATTATGTCTAATTTCAATTGGCGAAAAAGCTTGATCATATAAGTGACCACTCATTATTTAATAAGAAAGGGGTCCTATATAATTCACTAATAGCTTGTCCACTTATCGTCCACGATAGCACCCAAATATGTATCATTAAATGAACCTATACTTAGAGACTAAAAAACATCAAGACCAAATTCTTTTTCTAAATTATCAGCCACAATAGCTACATGTTCGAGCATCTCTAATTCGTGAGAATCCATTTCAATCACGATTTGATCAATTAAAACCATTACAATATTTTCAACTCTATTAATCGCAAAACGACAAAAAACTTCTGGGTCTGCATTCTTTTCCAAAAGCCTTAAAGCCATATCTTTAGACAGCATTTTCTTACCTTTTGACGTGGAAATATCTAAACATGGAGACCATAATCTAACAGTCTTATCGCCTTTAGCTGTTGGGCTACCAACAGAGATATACACAATTTGACTACGATTATCTTGAAATTCATAACAGTATTTTAATCGATTCATTTCTCTTTCTGGTTTGAGCGTTATTTTACTTATCTGCGCTTTATCCATGGCCATTCTTAACTCAATAGGCCCTTGATTTTCTTTAGCAACTAAGACATTATCATTTAGAAAAAGACTAAATCTCGTTCCTACTTGCCCACAATCACTCATCTGTAGAACTAAATTTATTTCTTTGTTATCAGAGTCTTGTAAATTACCATTGAGGTAATCTGATTTCATGTTTGCATATAACCTATAGCCTATATTAATTGACTTTAAATGATTAGGAAGTTGCTCAAGACCATACCTTGCGCCTGACAACATAATGGCCAAGGCAAGAACTTCATCTCCAGGCTCTAAAGAAGTATTTTGTGAAGTTATTATATCCGTTGGATTAGGTCTTAATAGAAGAAGAAGTATTGCTCGACACACCTTCATGTTTTCATCAGATAATGGTGTAACAACATGCTTATTATCAATAATATCTAAACAAACCTCATGCCATCGCTGTATTTTGGATAGATCTTCTTTAACTAAATTAGTCTTATCAAAATCCGAATAAAAATCATTCAGAATCTCTTTAGGTCGCCACCCATCAGAGGTATTCAGTTTTATCATTATTTTAAAAACATGTTCAAAAAGTCGTTGCTCAAGATCATTATCAATAATATTAAATGATTTTATACTTGATAAATCATTACAGTCTTTAGAAGTTAATAATACATTCAAAAATTTAAACCATGCTTTTTTTGCAGGTACAACATTAACTAATAATGCAATGCTACCCAAGAGTGAATCATATTGTTCATAAATGTCTTGGTGATTAATTTTCACATCGTCATGTGTGAAATTTCTTATGCTTTCAAAAATATCGCCTGATACGTCTATATCAAATAATTGCCCAGATACTTCAAAACTAACAATATCAGTTGGAACATTCTCAAAGCCCCTAATAACAAAATTTTTCATATTCACATCTGACATAAAATGAACTGAAATTATTTTTGTTACTGGAATAACCCCTGAATAAAATAAGACTGGGGCATAATTATCGCTCATTGCATGCATAATTTCGCCCCGCCCCTCTATTTCATCAATGCCACGAATTAAATTATTATCAAGCTCACTAACTTCAATTTCTAAAAGTGTTATAAATCCGGAATCACCAACAAATTCCTTAGACTGAACAAACTGAGTCGAAATACCATTTTTTATAATTAAAACATGGCTTCTGGAAAAGCACTGAATATCACTTTCGTAATTTGGTAAAAATGCAGATGGAACAATAACACCACCAGCAAGAATAGCGTATAAGTTGCTACGATTAACGGGAATAAACCAACGTTCATTAATTTCTTGATCTTTATCAAAGGTCGGTACTATATCTGTCTTTTCAGCCATTTATATACTCCAGTAAACCAGAATTAGAATCGGGAAGGAAAGAGATGACAGCAGGATTTCCTTCGCCTTCATTACTAAGCATTAAAACAAGTGTTGATCTTGCTCTAGAAACCATTACGTACATTTCCATCATAAACGAATCTTTATCTGATGGATCTACAGATACACTTTGAAGTTCAGGCAAAAAAACAGCGTCGAATTCAAGACCCTTGCAACTTTGCTTATTAACAATCGTTATAACACCCGGCGAATCAAATTTCATGTTTCCAGCATTTTTCCACGATGGATCATTAGCTGCATAGCTTTGAACTGTAAGCTTAGAATTACTATTAAGTCGGTGGGAAATCTTATTTATCAATTTCTTTCGAACATAATTATTTTGCACCAATATACCAATCTCTTCATTCTCGTGATTTTGAGCATAACGGCAAATGTAATCAACAGAATTGTTAATATTATCTCCCGTAAAAAGCAAAGGCAACTCTCCTTGTTTTTCTGGTAAATCAGGCATCCCAGTTTTTAAGCCAGTATAAAATGTGCGTGCTAAATAAGCTATTTGCAATGTGTTCCTGTAATTCTTTTTTAAAAGAAATTTTCTATCTTCATCTACATGAAGATTATTAGCAATATCAATTATTCTAGAATTTGTTTTATCACTTAAGCGCTGATTATCATCTGCAAATATAGTAATAGATGGCATGTTTTCTTCTGAATATTTCTTAAAAACCAACATTCTTATTAAATATAATGTTTCAAACATATCGGGCGAAAAGTCCTGACCTTCATCTAGTATCAGATGTCCCCAGTGAACATCTTCCGAAGCAATATCATCAACACTTACGCCACTAACAATAGCGTCTTGAATTTTGTTCCAATCATGTAGCCATTTGTCTCCATCAACAGTTGGCAATTCCATATAACCTGAAGACGGATTCCATCGTTGAAAAGCCTTCACATTCTGTTGGTATACATCTTCAAAAACATACCATTTTTTTTTGACTCCATCCCATCTTGCCCCTAATGATTTTGCCTTATCTTTTTCATCATATGGGCAATTTAGATAAACCTTTCCTGTGTCATCACTTTCTCCACTAGCCCCTATTTTATTCCACCAATTAAAAATCCACTTATGGAAGGTACTAACCACAAACTCATCATTGGCAATATTACTAGTAAAACTACTCAAAACATTGTTATACATAACTACTGTTGATTCTATTTCAAAATCATTAATTGTTTTGGCTCTCAAAAAAGCAATTACGGTTTTACCCGTTCCTGGAGGACCCGTCACTAAAATAATGCCATCCAAAGGAGCATCCAGATAAATGTTCTTTTGCTCTTTGCTCATTTCTTTTGAATTAGGCATTCTCATCATGTAGCTCCTAATAAAAATTCTGAAATTACTGTATTAAAGAAACCAAAATCCCCATACTTTTCATTATTTCCTAAGACCAACATACGATCTAAAAGCATATTGTTACTTATACAACTTGTTTCAGAAACTAATGCGCACGAATGGCACGCAGCTCTATTCAGCCCCATCATCCCTTGCCCAGGCAATTCTTTGCAAACTGGATCTGCAGAACACCACATCCCACGTTCAAGTGCCGTTAATACAGTAGGTATAAACCTATCCTTATTTCCTTGGCGAACCAACCCTCCTAGTGCTCCTTCAGAATCAGAATCAGCCGTATAAATCAAAACACCAGCCATTGATTGAGTATCACCATTCGCCTCTGCTGAATAAATACGTTCCCTCAGTGACGACGAGGAGTAGCCACATTCAAATGAAAGCTGCCGCATAAGTAGATGGGAAAATGTATGCAATAAAACAAACCGAGGTGTTGGATCAGGAAGAAAATGCAATTGTTTGTCGTCATACCTTTTTTTCATGACATTAATACGACTGCTTAACGCACCCTTATTACTAGCGATCCATGATTCAATTGCTTCTTCAGAAAATGACATGAAAATTCCCTCGCCAAACACCTCTGTAGCTGGTAACCAAGGAATCTTTTTTTCAAGGTCAGCATGGACAAAATTGTCATCTTTAGGAACAATTCGATTAAATCCTCTTAAAACCCTCACTTCACGTAATCGGCGCACCAAAATCAATTTATCAAATAATCTATTTAAGCCAAACGTCTCATCTGTACTTTTAAAAAACTCCTCCTCAGCAACAAACACATCACTAGCTGTATACTCTTTTGGAGGATTAATAAGAATAGGCCATTCTTCCCTAAGAACCTCACCCTCATCAACTACAATGCTGGGCAACAATTCATCACCAGTCACCTCAATTCCTTTAGCTAAATCTAAGACAACTTGCGCATCACAACCGACATCACCGGCTACTTCTTGAGCTAACATCTTAACCATAGCTTGTGCCGCATCACCAGTTGACGAAGCTAGTTTTTTAACAATCGTCTGAAAAAACCCGTGTGAACGAATTTCTTGTTCCATTTCATTTTGCACTGGATCAACATGACCTAAGGGTATATCAAGCGCTGAAATGGTCTTTGGAAAATATAAGTTGGAAGCCCCTCTTTGCATAACCCTAGGTTTTTCATTGCAACAGGTCTTTTCTTCCAAAGCATTTACATACTCCCAAGGCTGCTTCCCCAAACATTTTACTCCCATTAAAACAGCAACATTCTCCCCAGTAATACCCGCCAAAGATTTTTTTTTGCCACATGCATCGCAACGAATAACAAGCGAAGCAAGTCCTCCACCAGCCTTAGGGTTTGATACGAACTTTAAGTTCGTTCTTAAAGTACAATTACCATCCTCTATATTTCTTCCCGAATGTACCCATCTATCCCATGGGACATCAGCAAGATGACCATCTTCACAAGCCATAACAAAACGCATAGGAACAAGAACTTTTGAACCGCTACATCTATCATTTTTACACTTAGGTAGATTGCCTAAGCTTTCGTCTTTTATTGTCCAACGTACAAGCTTTCGGCAAGATGGACAAAAAAGCCATAATGGAAAGCGTTGATATGGTAACTTTGCTGGATTTTTATCCCAAAAACCCTTTGGTATTGGAGGCATCCGAAACTCTTTAACACAAAGCCGAGTCTCAAGTCTTTTGAGACGAATAATTTCGCCTGACCCTTGCCTCCACTGTGAAATATCTCTTGCTATAAAAGACTCATTTCCAATATCTAAGATAGCCCCCACACCAAATGGCGAAATATATTGTGACTTTCTTATTTTCCTTAGCTTATTACCTTTCATTACTTCTCACCAGATACACCTATTAATGCCTCAGCATCAACATTCCTCATTGAATTTAAGGTCGGCCAGCCTTCTTTATCGTGATCGCCGTAATACTTTAATAATGATGAAAACTGTCGACCACCTTTGTTAATATACCTGAGAGGCCGACCTTCGTCAGAAGCTCTATCAATCTTCTCAACCCAATCATTGATAATATCATTCATGTCTCTTTGAATATTTTCTGCCTCAGCAGGCTCAGCTCGAGACATCCGTTTTACAAGTTGTGCTATCAATCGTTTTGTTTTAGAGTCTTGAGGATCAAATAAAGAAGCCTGAGAATTTTCACCTAATCCTCCGGCATGCCTCATTAAAATGACTAACGCTGCATGCAATGCTCTTTTACGTGCCGGTGGAGAAAAGGGAGTTACACTCGTGGGCTCAACAGCTCGATACAAAGCCTCGTGGTAGGCTTTAAAATTTTCAAAATGAGACCTGTCTCTTGGCTTTGAAGCGGAATATAAAGTTACTACTATGCCAGGTGGAAGCTTCTTATTCCTTCCAACACGACTTGAAGCCTGAATATACTCTGCTGTAGTTTTAGGTTGGCCTAGTATAAGCATCAATCCAAGCCTGCTTACATCTACACCGACTGAAATCATATTCGTGCAAGGCAAAATATCAATTGCATTATTATCTGTGCAATCCAACTCTAACCTCGACAAAACCTCTGGTATTTCTATTCCTCTTACATTCCCCGACAACTCCTCAACATTAGTTAATTTACGTAAATTATCCTCATCACTTGAAATGACCTTAACTCTCTCAGGTATATCATCCCTCGCCAACGTCATTGTCTTACCTAATTCTCGGCGACTATTATGATAAATAACTTGTGTCCACCAGATATCTTTTGCCTTACCACAAAGATTACTTTCAATTACTGATTGACTTAAGGCAGCAGAAGTATGAACCTCCGATGTCATTGGGGAATGTCCTTGAGCCATAACGCCTAGATATAAACGTCCAGAAGCATCAGTATCGGTTCGTGCAAAATAAGAATCATCACTAGAAATACCAGGTGGAGGAAAAATACAAACGTTACTACCATATAACCTTTCAACTTGATCCCCTGCCCGTCTTATTGTTGCAGTTGCTGCAATAATCTTAGGGCGTATACCATTACATTCGATCACCGTTTCAATAGCTGCTTCATAGATACCAGAAATCGTTCCCAAAGGCCCTGAAATTAAATGAAGCTCATCTTGGATAATCAATGATGGCGGCCTATGATTTAAAACTCTATTACCAAATAATCCTGAAGCTCTCTGATCCCAAGCCAACCTCGCAAATTTATCAACCGTGCCAATAATAAAACTTGGAGGATTAGCATAAATATCCTCATCAACCACAGTAACAGGTATTCGTTCATGTAATTCACAAGTGCTTGACGGACAATAAAAAACAAATGATGTCTGAGTTACCCGTACTCCAAAATCCGCCTTATCATTAGTTCTCGTATCTGGAATAATTTTTGTTCCACACCAAGGGCATTGTTGAAGTTGAAAAGGATTCTCTGGCTTATCTTCTTCAAGCATATCAGAATACAATTCAAATGAACCTTTTCCGGCATTATTTTCTGAAGTGTACTTATTTGGACTTGAGGCCTCACCAACCCAAAGACCAAGAGTAAAAGGCGCATCACCTAATAATTCTGAATTTAATTTTCTTTTGATTTCAAGCGAACAAATTAAAGTTGCTGCTCGCTGAAATTGTTGTGTAGTCAGCAGCCTCAAAGTGTACCTTTTAATAACTGATGTTCCTGCACCCTGCTCACCAAACTTTAACCTTCTATGTATCAACTCAAATGCAGCAAGACCAAGATAAGCTTCTGTTTTACCACCCCCAGTCGGAAACCATAGTAAATCTACTGAATTCCTGTCATTACTGTCTGAGTCAACCAACGAATCTAAAACAAGAAGCTGATAAGCTAATTGAAATGGTCTCCATTCGATTGTGCTGTACTGCATTGAATTATAATCAGGCTGAACATATTTAATTTGATCTCTATCTTTAACAGATCCGCCAAATAACTTATCTCGTGAATGAATCATTTGTTTCAACATCACACCATTTGCCATTGAAAATGCCATCCTAACTTTTTCATCTTTCACTAATAATGAAACACCAGCCTTCATCCTGATAATAGCGTGATTTATTCTGCCTGTAATTCTTGTTTTAGCACCATCAAATTTACTATCTATCTCCTCATCACATATATTTTTTAACCATTCTGAATACCCTTCAATAAACCTAAGAAGCTTGTATTCAAGAATTTCAATATCAATATCTTCATGGCTTAAAAACTGCAAGGAAAGTACATCTTCAGCATCACTGTAAGTACTATTTAATGATGTTGTTACAGGTTTAACTTCACAGGTCGGCATAGAAACAGTTTGTACGCTTTTTGGCGATTCAATATCTTTTGACCAAGTAGCCGCACAACCGTGCCCAACAGCATATGTGATGTTATTCCGATATTGTAGTGCTAGTTCTTCCTCCTCTTTATCATAAGATAATCTATTAACTGAGGGATATTCACAAAGAGAACCAGTAACAGGACTACACTTAAACCCAACCTGAAAAAGACATTTCTCAGGGTCAACCATTTGCTCTTTATTATGAGAAGCAACATTCATAATTGTTACTGTGATCAACGATCCTTTACCCATTGGACGCCAAATAATATGTAATTGTGCTCTATTTTCAAGCACAGGAATAATCTGACTTTTACTAAAATTTAAACTAGAAGATACTACATGAGGAGATGTCTCGCTTGCTAATGGCCTGCGCACCCATTTAGGCCATTTATCATACACATTTTGTTTAAAGGAGCGTTCTTCTTCAGGCATTTGTTCTTGAATCTCAACATCCTCATCCTTAACTTTAATGTAACACCCTCCCCAGACACAAATTTCAACTTCATTGCACTCCTCTGCATAAAAACTAACACCCATAGACGCTGGTAAAAATTGAAAAACCATACTCAGGGGGGAATCATCAATCTCATCAACATCTGAAATAGAAGTACTTACATCTTGACCATTATCATTTGAGTCTAAATCTGTATCCTTAGGGTATAAAGTACCCATCAAATATCTTTGCGTAGGATGATCGTTATAGAGGCACTCAGCCTCACCATCATAAGGACCAACAAGCTGCCTATTAATGTAATCCGTTACTAATTTACGATCTCTTATATACAAACCATCCGTAGTCATTAGTTCACTCCCTGTTAAGCAGATTCCTCTTCTGAAACCCCAAAAGGTTTTTTTGAAACTTATCCCCTACCGAAATCCATAGCCCAGCATTCGACCTACTCATCGCAATATATAATAATGATAGTGAGTGCTTTCTATCGTCAAGAACTTCCGTATCTACCAACATAACATATTTTCTCTCGAGCCCCTTAAAATCGCTTATTAGGCTGAATAAAATAAATCCGGGGCTTGGATTCATCACATTATGCTTACTTATAACATCTATTCTTTTTTTCCATTTAATTGGTATTTTAGATACAACTGATAAACCTATTTTGACTGGTGAAAGAATAACCATTTCAGAAAGCTCTACACCATCTTGATATAGTAATTCTATATGCCTAACCAACTTATCTGCTTCATCATCCTTAGATAGAACTTGATAATAATGTACAGGAGGACCATCACCTTTTATCTGGGTTTCACCTATATTAGCCCCTGTTGTTGATTCAGTTTCATATACAATTTGTTGTGTATTTCTGCAATTATGTTTCAATCGCTGATAAACAGCCCCTGATGACTTAAGAAACGATAAAGCATCTTCATCAAAAACACCCACAACCCCAGCTTGATAATTTTCATCCATGAAAAAACGCCATCTGCCATGTTCTATACCCTTTATTAGCACACGATCAAAAACATCGATATTCTCCATAACCATCAAATCTTGGCCTTCATCTACTATTAAAACATCAAATTTCTGGTCAGCGAAAGTTTCTATATTCTTTTTTAACATTGAAAACGAACATATTTTCAATAGCTTATCTTCAAATTGAGCTGATAAATAAGCTGTAAATACTTCATGCATTGCGACCAACAAAACTGTATTTCCAGCATAAATTTCTCTACGTGCAGTTTCTACGGCAAGAAATGATTTACCTGTGCCCGCCCCTCCTGAACAAATAATTTGGTCATGTAATTCTATAGAATCAAAATAATTGTATTGTTCTTCTGTATGCCGAACAATCTCTTGATAAAGTACATCTACTTGATTATTTAGGGATGGTGAAACATCAAAATTAGGACGAAGATATTTCTCAATTACCGTCAATAACTCATCATTTTGACTTAAAGGAGTAAATTGTTTCCCTTTGTCATTCCAATAATGAATAAGTCGCATTAAATATCTTTTAAAAACCTCAGAACTTTTAGAATTTCGTTCATCACATATTACTTCCTTGGGCATTTCTGGGCTAGGAACTGAAAAAACTATATCCGGAAAAACAACGCCCCATCCCATTTGTATTTGTCTTTGTAAATCAGCAATATTATCCTTCTTAAATTTATCCCGTAACGCATACATCCCAGTGGCTGCCTGTTGAAACGGACCTTCAGATTTCTTATGTGTCTGGTCATGTTTATCAGTAAAATACCATATACCATCAACACACTTAACTCGCCCTCCCTTAATTTCTAGGATAAAAATCCCCCTTGGACCCACAATGACAAAATCAAGTTCAGACCACTGCTTTCGTTGATGTTCTGAAACATTTAATGAATGATATGCTATCCAACCCAAACCTAAATCAAGTTCCCTGAGCAAGTTAAAAACTTTATGTTCAGCAGTACTAATATTTCCATGAAGCACATTAGGTATTACTCTCATTTAGATTCAGCCTTACGTTAATTAATCTACAATCTAAGTTTTACATAATTGATACACATTAAGTCAAATTACTAACACATAATTATTTCCAACCTTTTTATAATTATTACTTTTATCATAAAAATATAAACCACCTCCGAAAAGATACATAACACAACGCATTCTCACCGATGCCGACAAAGACGCTGCTAAAAAACTCTGAGCTCAAGGTCAACAAATCTGTTGAAGCCCCTGAGCATATCGAGTGTGGCACTTGCCCCCAGAATGAGTACCCACAAGGTGGTGGCGGTAAAGCCTGTAAGAACACTATCAAACTAGCGATCATCCCACCTGACTTTGAGGAAGGTGATCTGCCCTATCTTATTAGTTTCCCACCTACTGCCAATACTCCGTTCAGAGAGTACATGGAATCCGTTTCCAAAGCGGGTATGCATTACATGCAGAACGTCACTACGATCTCATTTGATCCTAAGGTCGCCTACGCTAAGCCTGTCTGTACGTTAGGCACTAAGCATGCTCGTATGAAGGACATCCTACCCGCTCGTGAGAGAGGCAAAGAATGGGTCATGCGTGAACCATTCATCCCCGAAGATTAACCACCCACCCCTTAGCCCGCCTCGCGCGGGCATTTTTTGGAAGGAAAGCCACCATGACACAACGCATTATTACCGATGCAGACAAGGACGCTGCTAGAAGGCTCTTAGCAATCTGGGAGGCTAAAAAACAGGAGCTAAAATTAACACAAACATCCATAGCTGATGAGATAGGTACAAGTCAGAGTGCTATTAGTCAGTATCTGAACGGTACTATTGCACTCAACACTGATGCAGTAATCGTCTTCGCAAAGCTATTACAATGTAGACCCGAAGAAATACGTCCTGTACTAGGACGGAAATTAAGGATTCAACAAAGGAAAAGGAGTATACCCGTGGTAAGAAGTTCGACAGGAGCAGTATTAAATAGACACATAGAGGCTAAATACATCGGTGACACTCCGCAGGCAGTACTTGTAGACGAGATGAGTTACTATCCAAGAATCAAACAAGGCGAATATGTCATCATTGATCCTACTGGAGATATCATTTCAGGTACAGAAATCCTAATGGATACAATTGACTCTGGTTTTATTATCCGTACCTTTGACAATGAGATTCCTGAAGGCTATGCCCTACGCAATATCTTAACCGAAAGACCCTTAGTTGTTCTCAGGGAAAATGTCATTTCAATGAAAACCATTGTAGCCGTTTCAAACGGCTTTTAGACTATCCAAATAGTCTGCCCAAGCTTGCATCATTATACGTCGCTCAGGAAGGTAATCAGCGTAATTATAAGCCGCACGAATCTTATTTCGTTCCGTATGGGCTAACTGTCGCTCAATATGGTCACGATTCCATCCCTGCTCATTCAGAAGCGTTGAAGCCATACTTCGAAAGCCATGCCCAGTCATTTCTTCTTTCGTATAACCCATGCGTCGCAAAGCCGCATTAATCGTATTTTCACTAATGGGTCTGTCCAATGATCGAACACTGGGAAAAAGGTACTTTCCTGTTCCCGTCAACGGTTGTAATTCAGTTAAGAGCACGACCGATTGTCTGGCCAACGGCACGATATGAGGTTGCCCCATCTTCATTTTCTCACTGGGTATTCGCCACTCCCCTATCTCTAAATTCATCTCGCTCCATTCAGCATGGCGTAACTCTCCGGGGCGAACAAAAACAAGCGGGCCAAGGGATAATGCCGATTGGGTAATAAATTCGCCCTTATAGCCCTCAATGGCACGTAAAAGCGCCCCAATTTGATTAGGATGAATAATGGTTGCAAAATGGTTGTCTCTAATTGGTGGCATAGCACCTTTGAGAGCATGAGTCGGATCATTCTGCGCACGTCCAGTGGCTATTGCATAACGAAAAACTTGCCCACAATTTTGCACCGCTCTATGCGCTGTATCTAGAGAACGTGTTTCAATCCGCCGAATGGTTTGTAACAGTAACGGCGATGACACCTCTGATACAGACAGACTACCGAGCCAGGGAAAAATATCCCGCTCTAATAAGCGCAATAGACGGCTGGCGTGAGTATCAGACCACCCCAGCTTGAACTTATCGTGCCATTCACGGGCAACTGCCTCAAATGTGTTAGGTTGACTCTGCTGATGCTTCTGGGACTTACGGACCATCGCTGGATCAATCCCATTGGCTAGCTGTTTTTTAGCCTCATCTCGACGATCTCGAGCATCTTTTAAGCTAATAGCTGGATAAACACCCATGGAAAGGGTTTTGCGCTTACTTTGGAAACGATAGTCAAAACGCCACCATTTGCCACCGCTAGGACTGACCAGCAAATACAAGCCACCGCCATCAGTTAATTTGTAGGCTTTATCCTTAGGTTTACAGGTCTTGATCGTGGTTGCTGTTAACGCCATGACGGTAACACCTTTGAGAGTGACTCAGTTACCGTCAATTATACCGTAAAAAGAGCTGGATGTGATCGAATGCTACTGGACAATAAAAAACTTAAAAAATAGCTAAGCTATTGATTTTAAATTATTAAAATACCGTATTGGACTTTCGTGGATGCTTATATGGTGGCGATAGGTGGGATCGAACCACCGACCTCAGGGTTATGAATCCTGCGCTCTAACCGGACTGAGCTACATCGCCATTAATTAGATTTACTGAGCCGCAAATTATAATTTGCCAGTGGGCTATT
>Ga0209495_1000256_pt1 | contig 42868 bp, 39 predicted proteins | sample EN1Hudsemesocosm_FD_184629 | JGI IMG/M metagenome (GOLD analysis project Ga0209495, IMG submission 184629) | Methane-oxidizing microbial communities from mesocosms in the Hudson Canyon - EN1E Hudson Canyon (SPAdes) (version 2) | ecosystem: Environmental > Aquatic > Marine > Cold seeps | place...
TTCATCGTAGTTTTGTTTTGGCTCATATTTCCATTTGATTGCGCCGTCGTTGTTTAAATCTAAAGCGAATACGATATTAGGAAATGCAGTATGTACATACATAGTACCGTCAATAACTAAAGAGTTACCTTCGTGACCACGTAAAACACCTGTTGAGAAAGTCCAAGCCATTGTCAAATCAGCAACATTATCTTTATTGATTTGTGCAAGTTTGCTGTAACGTTGGTTATTGTAGTTACCTGCAGCAGATACCCAGTTGTTTTCATTTTCTTGCATGATAGCGATTTCGTCTGCTATCGCTACACCTGATACGGCCACCGACATCATTGCAATTGATATTATTTTCAGCTTCATTAGTATTCCTTCAAATATTATTAGTTATAACCCCAGATTTCTCTCTCTGAGGTAGCCGCTAGTTTAGCTTGACCAACTCTTATCGGTCATTAGGACTAGTTCACTGCAATTTTAGGACTTTTTCCCATGCCTCAAATGCACGTCAACTACACTTTGTATATTCAGCCTTAATTTAGTAATCAATAACACCATGTTTCATTGCTAGACGAACTAATTCTACTGGCTGACTAACACCCAACTTATGCTTTAGCATTGTTTGATAATTTGCCACCGTTTTTCGGCTAATACTTAACCGTTTGGCTATGCCTGCAACCGCCTTTCCTTCAACAATTAATCTAAATATTTCAAACTCCCGAGAGCTTAATCTTTGCACGATATTTTCATTGCCTGATGTACTTTGAATAGCAATTTTTTGTGCCATTATAGTGCTTAAAAAGTTCTTTCCCTTGGCAACCGTCGTAACAGCATTAACTAAGTCATCATGTTCTTCAGACATGGCTATATAGCCCATGGCACCAAGAGTCAGAGCCTGAGTTGCAAAGGTTATATTTTCATCCATTGAAAACATCAGTACTTTTGCTGCAGGATCTCTAGCTAAAATACGCCGTAGTGATTCAAGGCCTCCTATACTAGAAATAGTAATATTAAGCAGCATGACATCAAATTTTAAACTTGAGGATAGATGATATGCACTCTCACCGCTGCTCGCCTCACCGGCAATAATAATATTATCTTGATCGGCAAGAACTCGAAACAGTCCAGCTCTTACTACAGGGTGATCATCTGCTAATACAATTCGAATTTTTTTCAACATATCCTTCCCCAAGTAACTAAATCTAATGAGTCATAGTTAACTATCTATATCCATTTGGACTAAACTTGTAATAATGACTGTGAATTGAATTAATTAAAGACATATTCACACAACCATAGTAAGCCAATCAAATAGTTAGTAAAAGTCGAATAATACTGCTAAACTCATCGTTAAATACGAGCAAAGGAATCCTATGGTCAACTATAAACATTTACACTATTTCTGGATGGTCGCTAAAGAAGGGGGTATTGCTAGGGCCAGTGAAAGGTTACATATCACCCCACAGACAATCAGTGGACAAATCAGTTTATTAGAAACACATTATGGAGCGGACCTATTTAATAAGGTTGGCCGTAATATCGAGCTGACGGAAACAGGACGTTTGGTATTAAATTTTGCTGATGAAATATTTTCATTAGGTAGTGAACTTGAACAGATGATGCATCATTTACCTGAAGATCGCCCGCAGCAGTTTAGAGTCGGTGTTGTTGATGTTGTGCCTAAATCGATAACTCATAAGATTTTATTACCCGCTTTAAAAATGTCTGATTCCATACGCATGGTCTGTCGTGAGGCTGATCTTGATACCTTGCTAGCGGACTTATCTGTTCATCGTTTAGATTTGGTTTTAGCCGACCGCCCGATCCCTGCAACCGTTAGTACTCGAGGGTTCAGCCATAAATTAGGGGAATGCTCCGTCAGCTTTTTTGCCACCGAAGCACTGCACAACACATTAACGGGTGAATTCCCAGCTTGTCTTAATGGTGCACCGATATTATTACCAAGTAGCGGTAATCAGCTTCGTGCTGAGATTGATCAGTGGCTGGATAAGAATAGAATCTACCCTCGTATTATCGGTGAGTTCGATGACAGTGCATTAATGAAAGCGTTCGGCCAAGAAGGTGCCGGAATATTTATAGCACCTACTGCCATAGAAACAGAAGTCACCGATCAGTATAATGTTCGAGCAATCGGCCAAAGTCATGAAATAAAAGAATCATTTTATGCCATTTCAGTTGAACGAAAAATCATTAACCCCATCGTTTCAGCCGTAATTAAATCAGCTAATAACTCTCTATTTGCCAAGGAAAAATAAAGATATGAGTGACAGTACACCAACTAAAGCCCAAATAAAAAAAGGGATTTACCTCGCCCCATGGGAAAAAAGTTTCGACAAAATCCTCAATCCATTTGAAGAGTTTATTCACCGTCAAACCACCAGTGGACTATTGTTGATGGCGACGGCAATAGTGGCCTTATTTCTGGCTAACGGCCCATTTTCAGATGCCTATTTCCACCTTCTTCATGCTCCTATTAGTATTGGTGTAGGCAGTTGGCAAGTCGAAATGTCAGTACACCACTGGATCAATGATGGTCTGATGGCACTGTTTTTCTTTGTTGTGGGTTTAGAACTCAAACGTGAAATATTAGTGGGTGAATTAGCCTCAATACGTAATGCTATGTTGCCTATTGCTGCCGCTATTGGTGGTATGGTTGTTCCAGCTTTTATTTATTATCTTGTCAACCCAACGGGTGATGCAGCTAATGGTTGGGGTATCCCGATGGCAACCGATATTGCCTTTGCCATTGGCGCCTTAGCACTACTTGCTAGTCGCGTCCCTAAAGCATTAATTACCTTTCTTGTTGCTTTAGCTATTGTTGATGATCTGGGTGCAGTGATGGTAATTGCCTTGTTCTACACTGAAACCATTGTGGTCATGCCGCTGTTTATTGCCGGCGGTTTATTTATGCTATTACTGGCATTTAATATGTTTGGTATTCGTAAAACCTTGCCCTATTTCATCGTCGCGGTAGGTTTATGGTATAGCTTATTGCTATCTGGGATTCATCCTACCTTAGCCGGTATTCTCGGTGCGATGTCAGTACCGGCCATGCCAAAATATGATCCTGAACGTTTCAGCAACCATGTAGCTAGTTTGATGAAACGTTTTGCTGCCAGTCATCAACCCGGTGAAAGCATTATGACCAATGATGAACTTGCTAATATTGTACATAAGCTAGAACACAGCGTTGATAGTGTCGGCGTGCCATTACAACGTTTAGAACATACGTGGCATATGCCTGTCGCTTATTTAATTATTCCCGTGTTTGCCCTAGCTAACGCAGGTATTCCAATGTCATTGAGTTCATTAACTGAGTCGATGACACATCCAGTGATGGTGGGTATCTCGCTAGGACTGATTTTGGGTAAATTCATTGGTATCACTGGCGTAAGCTGGTTAGTACTTAAACTCGGTATTGCAGAATTGCCTAAAGATACACGTTTCACTCAAATTGCTGGGGTATCATTACTAGCAGGTATCGGCTTTACCATGTCTATCTTTGTTGCCCAGCTTGGCTTTAGTCATAGTGAAGAATTATTATTGATGGCTAAGACAGGTATTCTTGCATCCTCATTATTTGCAGGTATTGCCGGTTATATTTGGCTTTATGTGGTTAGTAAACCCGTTGCAAACGAAGCTGAATAATAAGACTCTAATGGCAGGCCTATTTTCTTTATAGGCTTGCCATTATTTCTATATCACACCAGCTGAGTTTTGGGCTCAACGTCATCATCTGATGTCAGTGAGACAAAACCAATATCTTCCATAATGGCATATACCGATGGTAATACCAGCATAATTAACACTGTTGACGTTAACATTCCAAATACAATACTCGTCACTAGCGGCACTAAGATCAGAGCCTGAGTGCTTGTTTCAAACAATAATGGCGTCATACCAGCAACGGTTGTAGCAGACGTTAAGAAGATTGCTCGGAAACGGTCTCGTACAGCTAAACTTGCTGCATTATGTAGTGAAGCGCCTTCTTCAATATGATGTTTTACAAACACAACTAATAAAATAGAATCATTCACCACGATACCGGCTAAAGATACAAAACCAATCATACTCGGTAGGGTGAAATCTAAACCCATCAGTAAATGCCCCCAAATAGCACCAATTAGTGCGAGCGGGATATTCAACATGACAATGGCTGGTTCACGGTAATTTTTAAATATTAAACTCAATAATAAAAATACACCTAAAGCACCTAAAGCAAAGCCAGATAAGATCGACATTCTTGTTTCAGTGCCATTTTCCACCTCACCTTTAAGATTAATGGTGATATCTGGATAACGTGTTTGTAATCCTGATAAGAAGTCTCTTTCTGTACCGGCAATTATTTCTGATGTATTAGCAATAGCAGCATCAACTTCACCAAAAATAGTGACGGTACGTTGATGATTAATTCGTCCAATACGAGCAAAACCACGTTTTTCTGTTACCGTCGCAACACTGCTTAAAGGAATAGCGATGCCTTTATTAGAAAACAGGGTCAGATTATCAAAGTCATATAATTCTTCTGTGAGCTTACTATCTAGTTTAGCGACAATTTCATAGGCTTCTCGGCCTTGATAAATCTCACTGATTTTTACACCCTGATAGGCAGATCGGAGTTGTGATGCAATGCTTCTAGAATCAACACCTGCAGCTAAAGCGCCGGGTTTTAATTTAATTGTATATTCAGGTTTACCAGGACGTAAGTCATCTAATAAATTAGCTACGCCGGCATAGCCTCGTAACCAGTTTTGTAATTCCCATGATGCGGTCGATAAGCGGTCTAAATCATTACCACTTAAGCGTATTTCAATGGCTCTACCCGCTGGCCCCACTTTTGGCTCTCTAAACTGAACATCTATAACACTCGGCAAATCACCACTATTCTCACGCCATAAATGAGTCAGATCTGCCATTTTGGTATTGCGTTCTTCTGTACTTAATAGATCGAGGCTAATTGTCGCTAGATGGCTACCATTTTCAGGTACATCTCCATGCGCACCGTAAGTCAGTTGTACATTTTTAACCAAAGGCTGAGATTCATTTTTATCAAGTTCAGCGGTGGTTTTTTCCAGTGCAGCTAATAAGGTATCCATCACACGCTCAGTTTCAGAAAGTGGTGTTCCTTGTGCTAATAATATACGTGCATCAACTGAGTTGCCTTCAAGATCGGGAAAGGCTTTGAATTTTACGGTACCCGTTGCAATTAAACCTATTGAAAAGACTAACATGGCCAATGCAGTTCCGACCGTGACATAGCGAAACTGAATAGCCACATCAGCTGCTCGACCTACACCTTCACGCAGTCGATCAAAACCTGCTTCAAATTTTTGGCGGAATTTGGCTGGTTTTTTATGATGGACATGCTGCAAAGAATGCATAAGGTGATGAGGAAGCACCAAAAAGGCTTCAATCAAGCTAATCGTTAAAACCGATAATAAAACAACGGGTAAAACACCTAAAACCTGTCCCATATCCCCTTTCATCATCAGCAAACTACCAAATAAAAATGCTGAAGTTAAGAATGAGGCTAACACACCTGCAATAACACGATGGGTGCCATCAATGGCTGCATCAATTGGTGACTTGCCTTTATTGTATTCGTGGGCAATGCTTTCTGACAGTACGATGGCATCATCCATTAAAATACCAATAGCCATAAGCAAGGCCACCATTGAGATCATATTGATGGTGACACCGAACATCACCATCATGGCTAAGCCACCTAGAAATGAAATAGGTAGGCCGAGTGCAACCCAAAAGGTATAACGCCAATTAAAAAACAGTAATAGCGCTAGAGAAGCTAGAATTAGACCCTGCCAGCCATTTTTCATCAATAATTGCAGACGGTCACTGACCAATGCAGTACCATTTTGGGTTATTGTTAGTCTTGTTCCTTGCGGTAAAATCTGGTTTTCATCATCTACAAAAGTCTCAATGGCAGCAAAAACTTTAAGCATATCGTCACTGGTATTTTTGCTGATTTGTAATAGACCCGCTGATTGCCCATTGACTTCAACACGGTCTTCTTCAAACTCAAACTTATCAACAACGCGTGCGATGTCTCCAAGTCGTATTTCAGCGCCATCAGCTGAATTAAGAAGAACTAAATTGGCCAATTGTTGGGCTGTTTTGCGGACATTATCAAAGCGAATTTGATAGGAGGTCTCACTGCCTTCTAATGTGCCAGCAGGTAAATCTAATGCCTGTGTTGAAATCAGGTTAGCAATATCCTGCACGCTAAGTTGGTATTTCAACAAAGTGTCAGGGTGAACAAGCACTTGTAGTTGATGGGTCGAAAAACCATCAACAGTGACGATAGGAACCGCTGGGTTCGATAATAATTGATTACGATAATGTTCGGTCAGTGCCTTTAATTCTGCACGCGTTAGATTATCTGACGTGATAGCCACATTAGCGACCATGCTGATTCGACCAAGCTCTTTAATAACAGGATCTTCAGTCTCAGCGGGGAAGTCTGCAACACCATCTACAGCGGCTTTGATATCATCATAAAAAGTATCAATATCACCCTTTTCAACCATTTCCAACGTAAAGATAGCCATATTGTCACGAGCATCACAGCTTTGCTCTTTCAAATAACTAATACCATCTGTTGCATCTTCTAGACGGTTACAAATCGCATCTTCTACATCGGCAGGATTTGCCCCTGGATAAAGCATAGAAAGCTGAACTTTACTGGGTTTAATAAGTGGGAATGATTCTTTGTTCAGACTAGCTAAAGACACTAAGCCGATGGCAATTATAGCCATCATTAGAATATTCCCCGCTGTGGGATGTTTTATAAAATAACGAATCATTAATGTGTGTCCATTAATGAGGGTGCTAAAGCATCATGTTCTAACTGTTGCAGATAGTCACTGGCAATAATAGGTTTTAATGGCATACCTTGCATAACGGGGATGACATCACTAATAATCAGTCGCTCACCTTGTTTAATACCCGTGCTGTCATCGTGCTCAGCAATAACGAGTAATTCTCCTTGACTGAATAGAACCTTAATTGGCCGAATGATTAAGGTATTGTCGGCTGCTGCAAGATATACACGACCTTGATGTACTGATTTTCTCGGTATCACTAAGGTTGGTTTTGCTGGGGCAAGTAGCTCAACCGAGGTATACATTCCTTTTAATAAAGGTGGTCTTACTCCTGGAATAATACCTTCATAAGGTCTTTCCACTGCAATAACCAAACCTAAAGTATCTCGGGTCGGATCGACAGATTCACTTAGACGAATTAAGTTACCATTCCAGACCGCTGAGTTATCGAGATCGCCCACTAATCGCACCTGTGTTTCTAACTGCATATTGGCCAGAGCTGCCTGCAGGTTTTGTGGATTTTGTAAGCTAATAGAGTGTTTATTGTTGCTTGCAGCTAATCCTGCAGATACTAAAGGTCGAAATTGTTGCACAGGAAGTTGGGCATTAATTTCAACGGCATCAACACCTAAGGCTTCAAAGAGAAGGCTGCCAGCGGGTGTGAATTCATCTTTTTCAACTGATACCGCCCCCACTCTTGCATCAAATGGCATGATGACCTCTGTTCGTCCGATGGTATCCTGACTTTGATTAACCTGGCTTTCAGACTGTTTTATTTGTGCTTTAATTGATGATCTTCGACTATCAAAACTAGTTAGTTTGCCTTCTATTTCTTGTAATGATTGCTCTAAAGATAAAACATTTTTTAGCTCTGCATCTAGTGTCGAGCGCGCTATCAGTCTTTTATCCCAAAGCGCCTGAAGTCTAGCAAGTTCATCCAGCTCGACCGCGAGTTTTTCCTTGGCGATAGCATAAGATTGTTTGGTACTAATGAGTTCCGCATCCAATTGTGCTAGTGATGATTGACTACCTGCAAGACCCGCTTTACTTTGGTTTAGTGATATTTCAAAGGTAGTGGGTTCAATGCGAAGCACCACTGTACCTTTTGCGATACTAGCGCCCTGCTTTAAGTCCGGATGGATATAGCTGATCTTACCACTCACTTCAGACTTTGCATTGATGATAACCGATGGTTCAACATGACCAAATGCAGTTGCTCGCACCCGAAAAGGTATTTTTTGAACACTGATTACCTGTACAGCTTTAACAGGATAGGTGGCCTGTTCATGTTCGATAGGTGCCTTCGTTTTAACCAGCACAACAACAATGACGATGGCTGATATAAAAATCAGCGGCAAGGTGAAAAAATGCTGGAAAAACTTTTTCATGTAAATACCCATGTATTAGTGAACGTTAATATAGAGTCAGTATAGCAGTCTACTTAGGTCCACATCTTAAATTTGCTTAGGTATTGGCAATACTCTTCTGAGTGAAGCTATCAGCAATGCTTTCATGAACGGACAATAAAGCAGGAATAACCAATAAAACCAATACGGTGGCAAACATCAAACCAAAGGAGATCGATACCGCCATCGGTATTAAAAATTGTGCCTGCATCGATGTTTCGAATAATAAAGGTGTTAAACCCGCAATGGTAGTAAGTGATGTCAGTAATACTGCACGTAGCCTTTGTGTTGCTGCATTAACAATAGCCTGTGTTGTTTCGATACCGGCTTCACGCTGATGTTTAAAAAAGGTGACCAGAATAATTGAATCATTGACCACAATGCCAGACAAACCAAAAATACCAAATAAGGACAATATCGTAAGATCAATGCCCATCACCCAGTGACCCAATAAAGCGCCAATCAAACCAAATGGAATGGCTGTCATTACGACTAAAGGCCAGCCATAAGATGAAAATACCCAAGCCAGAATAAGGTAAATTAATGTAAATGCTAAAATTAGGCCTTGTTTCATATCGCTCATGGTTTCAGCTTGTTCTTCTGCTCTGCCTTCAAAACCAAAACTAACAGCATAACGTGATGCTATATCGGGTAAAACATCCTTCTCTAATGCGGCTAATATCTCATTACTATTATTCAATGAAGCATCAACAGTCGCCGTAATATGGATAGCCAATTTACTATCTGTATGACGTAAAACATCAAAGCCACGTTGTGCTTTAAATTCAACCACACTTGATAAGGGCGCACTACCACCTTGTGGTAATCGAACCATAAAGCTTTCTAACGTTGCCATGGTGTGGCGCTCAGAGTCCGGCAACATGACACGAACTTCTACTTCATCATCACCATCTTGGAATATTTGTACCAGTTGACCATCAAATGCAGAACGCAGTTGCCGACCAACATTATTAACTGTTAAACCAAGCACTTGACCCTGACCTTTAATGCTATAAATCAACTGTTCTTGACCATAAGGCATATCATCTTCAATTGCACTGACACCACTAAACTGCTTCAATGCCGACTTCACTTCTTGACCGGCTTGCTTTAATACTTTGGCAGAAGCATCACTTAAGCGAATATCAATATCGCTACCTGGAGGCCCTGTTCTTCGTTCAGATAAAGTGAATGTTTCAATACCTGCTGGTAGGGTAATATGTTTGCGCCATTCCCTCATAAAGTCTTTATTCCGCACCGAACGATGGTCGGGCGAGACTAATTCGAGCTGGATGGAGCCAAAACGCTCACCGGTCTGAGCGCTTGCTCGACCTGCTGTACTTGCGCTACCTAATCGTGTCACAGACATTTCAAGTAATTCTGGGCCAAGTACCTCAGTCGTTTTATCCAAAGCCTCATTTAGATGTTGTAGAAATTTAGCTACATTATCTGGTGATGTGCCCGCAGTAAAACGGGCATTTGCCGTAATACTGGTACTTTCAGGTGAAGGGAAAAAGGTGAAATGTAGCCGTCCTCCAGCCACTAAACCAATACAAACAATCAATAATCCAAACGTAGCACTAATAGTCACCCATCGATATTTGATAACCTTGATAACAATCGGTTTAAATAATTCATCACGTAAATAGTTAAACTGCCTATCCAACCACTGACGTACGGGTGGAGGTTTAACATGGTGAATCTTCTGGAAGGCGTGACGCAGATGGCCCGGCAAAATCAAAAAACTTTCAAATAAAGAAGCGATGATGACACAAATAACAACAAAAGGTATATCAAACAAGATATTACCCATTACTCCACCGATCATCATTAAGGGTAAAAAGGAGGCAATCGTAGTCAATGATGATGAAATTACCGGTGCTAACATACGTCGTGCTCCGCCCTCAGCAGCAGTTAAAGCAGGCTCACCGCTTTGGTAATGTGATAAGGCATCTTCCCCCACTACAATCGCGTCATCGACAATAATCCCAAGTGCCATGATCAGACCAAACATGCTGATCATATTGACACTGCCACCAAACAGATACATGATCAATAAGGTCGCCATAAAGGATACTGGAATACCAACAGCCACCCAGATGGCAACACGGCCATGCAAGAATAGAAATAAAATCAAAATAACTAATATCAGGCCACCAAGGCCATTATTAACCAATAAATCCATCCGTTGTTTAATTAGCTCCCAACTGGCATCATAAACTTTTACACTGACGCCTTTGGGCAGATTGTCTAGGTTATCGTCCAACCACTGGTCTAATATTTCTGCAGCTTCTAATGAGTCAGCATTTTCTGTGCGCTGTAAGGAAATCTCAACCGCGGGTTTGCCCTGATAAAACACATTAACCTGTTTAGGCATGGGCCTACGTTCAATCTCCGCCACATCATCCAGTAATAATAAACGGCCGTTATAGTCGGTTTTAATCGCTAATTCAGAAAATGATTGTGCATCACGACGCTGTTCAAGACTACGTAACTGTTTAGCTGTTTCGTCATTACCTATTTCCCCTGCCGGTAAGTCCTGACTCAGCTCAGCAATACGTTGACTAACATTATCTAAACTTAAACCCACCGCTTCAAGTTGTTTGCTACTCACTTGAATAGCGATTTCTTCTTCAGGCAAACCACTAATACTAACCCGCGAAATACCTCGATCGAGTAAATCATGTTCTATTTGATGGACTAAATAACGTAACTCATCTAGCTTCCCCTCTGTTGTGACCAGTAAACTGGCTACTCTTTCATAACGAGTAATCAAATTGACTTTAGGGATTTCTGAGTCACTAGGTAGGTTACGTAATTGGTCTACTTGATCTTTAACTTGATCCAGCGCTTTGCCCATATCGGTGTTTTCAACAAACTCAAGGGTAACGACCGACATACCGTAGGATGAGGTGGACGTCATTTTATCGACAAAATCAACCACACGAAGTTCTTGTTCTATCCGGCTGGAAATTGAATCTTCAACGTCTTCGGCGCTAGCCCCTCGCCATTCTACCCGTACCGTAACGACATCTAATGCAAAAGTAGGAAAGAACTGCGTATTGAGTTTTGATAATGACAATAAACCTGCCAATACCATCATGATCATCAATAAATTAGCAGCAACCTTGTGTTGGGCAAACAGACCTATAAAGTCCTTGCGATGATTAGTCATTCAGTGCCTCAACACGAAGACCTGTCATGGCATTAGGCAATTGTGTGCTGACAATCAGGTCACCTTGTTGCAGCGCTTCACCACGCAGCAGTAATTGTTTATCACCCTGCTCATTAGTGTATTCACCAACACGTTCAATCGCTACTGACTCTAAATAGCCTTGATTAAGGCGGTATACGTGATTCAGACCATATAAGGCATTAAAGGGTAATGCGGCGACATTATCCTGTTGGGCAAGGTTTAATCTAAGTTCAACAAATGTGCCTAGTGCGAGTGTTTGTTTAGTCCCGACAATACTAAACAAACCATCTATGCCACCACTATCTAACTCCACTTCACCAGATAGTCGTGCTAATTTTAACGAGAGTGTCTTTTGAGCAAGGTGTGCAGTCGCCGATAAGATTTCACCCTGCTGCTGCATCTGCTGTACTTGGTTAATATAACGGCCTGGTATTTGAGCTCTTACTTCAAGATTATCCAGATCATAAATGGACAATAAACTGTCTCCAGCCCTGATTCGATCACCAACAGCGATATTAAGTTTGGCTATGCGCCCTGAAAAAGGCGCGCTAATGGTACAGCGACTTAGGTTTACTTCTGCTTGCTGAAATAATGCTCGGGCACGTTTTTTACGCGCATTTAATTGTGCCAATCTAGCAGGATGTTCAGCTATATCGTGCTTTAAACGTTTTAAAATTAACATTTGTCGTTGTTTGGTGCCTAAGGCATCATCAAGGCTTGATTGGGAAGCCAGGCGAGATTGTTCTAGTTTTTTTGCCCTTGCCACGGCTTTATTAGCGAGGTCTAGTAATTGAGTCTCTTGTTCTAATAATCCTGTATCACGCTTGAAACGTTCACTTTCGCTATCAATTAAGGCATCGATCTCAGCTAAATCAGCTTGTCGTTGTTCTAATAGCAGCCGTTCGTCTGTTTCATCTAGTTTTATTAATGACTGACCAAGTTCAACCTCAGAACCTTCTAAAACGGAAATAGACATTACCTCTGCAGAAAGCGCTGATTTTAGGGTCGACTTTCTAGGTGTTTCAATACGGCCATAAAGGGTTATTTCAGGTGATATTTGTTGGAAATTTAATGCTAAGGTATTTACCCGCCAGATTTTTTCTGGCTTTTTCACAACCATTTTTTCTGGTTTACTTTGTTTTAAGCCCGTAAATACGGCCATTGCGATCAAGACAATAATCAACGGTAACAAAATACGTTTTAGCAACGCCACACTCCCTTTATTTGTATAAGTTTTCTACGCTATCAAGCTGTTGTAGGCCTGTACTAGTCGTTGTTAATGTTGATCATTATGAATTTCAACTCTGTTTCGACCTTTTTCTTTAGCCAAATATAATGCTGTATCGGCAGCTGCAATAGTACGTTGATAATCGGGATGACCATCATGTATGGCGGCGCCAACACTTGTTGTTATATTTATAGTTGTATCATCATTTAATTTAAACGGAGCATCTTGTATTAAATATCGTACTTTTTCAGCAATAATAGGCAGCTGCTTTTTAGTAATATCTGCTAAGACAATTAGGAACTCTTCGCCACCATATCGAAATACAAAATCGCCAGTACGGATACCTTGAGATAGGTAACTGGCAAACTGCTGTAACACCAAATCACCATTATCATGACCATGATTGTCATTTAGGTGTTTAAAGTTATCAATATCAATATACAAAATGCCAAAACGTATACCCGTTTTAATACTGCACTCTGTTTCATGATGTAAAACCGTTGACAGATAACGTCGATTAAATAGATGGGTTAATGCATCCCGACCATTATCAATATCGATCATTTCCTGAGCTGTATTGCCTAAAATCCAGATGACCTTGGTGACATGTTCATTAAGCTCATCAATTAAAGAATTAAAGTCTTCATTATGGCTATTTTGCGGTTCTAATTTTAGAATCTGTTCAACAATGAAGTTGGCATCTGTCACAAAGCCCATTAGTAAGTCTAATTCAGGCCGGCCTGCGAGAATAAGTGCCCCTTTATGTGTGACCCATAAACCAAAATCAGAATGCCGTATTGTCGGCACAGTAGTAAGGTCAATTTCATCCTCATGAAGTTTACTTAATATTCTTCTAGTCCAATCCAATAATGAGGTTCTTAAACGCTCAAAATCAAAAGCCAATGTTTTTGATGACACATGCATTCTAAATGACTGGGCATTTTTCTCACTGACAACAACGTCAGTAACATAACTATCATTTATCAGCGCAGTCATAGTATCGACTAGTTTGTTCATCAAAATCAAACACTTTGATTCATCTGAAGCAGACAAAGATGATTGCTGAATATAGGCTGACATACTTACTTTTAGCGTTCTCATACCAAAGTTAACCAAACTCATTGGCAAGTCAATTCGTGCGTGAACATGGCCAATTTGCACTTGTTTAACAATAAGATCATCAATATCAAGCAAAGTACTATGCGGGACAAATAGCTCTGAAATCCAGGCGGTCATCGACATCGCCAATCTGTTTTCTACTAACTCATTTGATAAAAAATCGACAGAAGATTCATTCTCTAACATGACGGTATAAAAATGTTTAGCAATACTGACAGCATGAGGCACAAGTATTTGGCCTAATTGCTCTAATACTTGAGTATTCGCTGCGCCATAAACTTCTATAAGTTCATTCTTATAATTGGCATGTAAGGCTACATTATTCATTAGACCCGCTTTATTTAAGACTGTTCAGATTGACATTGCTGCAAGTATTTGAACAATAGTCGCGCAGATTTTGCTGGTTTTTCTGCAGCCGCTTCTTTATTGGCATTACGAACTAATTGTCGAACATGTTGCATATCAAAAGAATCAAACTGATTTCGTAATATACTCATCACTTCATTATCACCCGCTAATAGCTCATCTCGCCGTTGCTCTAACTGGTGAAACTGTTTCACTTGACCATTATGTTCTTGACGTATTTTTTCAATACTTTGTTTGATTGAATCGTGGTCTTCGTGGACGATTAGGCCACCAATCGTAGCAGTTTGTCGTTTTAAAGCCCCTTTTTTCATATCTTGTGCTTTTAATAAGGCTTCATATAAACGTTCAGATAAATTAAGTTTACCTAGGTCTTTAACGGGCAGTTTAAGTAACTCTTTACCGAGCTCTTTTAGTGCCAATAACTCACGTTTGACTTCAGATTTACTTTTCTCATCTTCCCATTCATCTTCATAGGTACCTTCTTCACCAAACTTCTTCATATTTTAACCCTAAACTATCAATCATATAATCGTATTTTACTTGAATAATGCGGTGTAGATGAAATTAATCTCTAATTAAGTATTAGCCAAAGCCAATAATGCTTTCGAGATATTATTAAGGTCAATACCTTGCTCCATTTTATTGAGTTTATTGATCAACTGCTTATGCAAGTATTTCTTTTTGTTGTTGATCTGCATTATCTAATGTAATGGCTGCCAAGGTACTTATATAGTGATTAATTTTTTAATCCAGTTATTTGGGTTTTCTAAAACGAAGCGTCATTCGATCACTTTCGCCAATAGCTAAATACTTTTCACGGTCTTGTTCACCTAGCCGTAATGTTGGTGGCAATGTCCAAACCCCTTTGGGATGGTGCGTATCATCAAGGGCGTTAGCATTAATTTCTGACTTATCTTCTAATGTAAACCCAGCCTGTTCAGCTAATGAAATAACTAAGCTCTCTGTTAGGTATCCAGATTTCTTCATTGTTTCTAAATCAGTACCAGGCCGTGCACGATGATCAGTTACGCCTAGTACACCACCCGGTTTTAAAGCAGCATAAAAAGCACCAAACATGTCAGCTTCATAACCTCCTTTTAACCAATTATGAACATTTCTAAAGGTTAAAATAACGTCAACACTATCATCAGGAGCGACTTTCCAATAAGAAGGAGGTCCAAGTTCAACTACTTTTACATGTTTATAATATTGGGGGGATTGTTCTAACCATTGCTGATAATCACGTTGCATATTTTGTCGCCATTCTGGGCCTGCATTTTGAGGGAATCCAGCAGCAATAAATTGACCTTGCCCTTCCTTCATAAAGGGAGCAATAATTTCGGTGTACCAGCCTTTTCCAGGCCATATTTCAATGACTGACATACCTGATTCAACACCAAAGAAAGCAAGTGTTTGTCCTGGGTGACGATAGACATCCCTAGCTTTGTTATTAGGATCACGGTGTTTACTTATGACTGCACTGGCAAGTTTATATTGCTCACTCTCAGTCACAACAGTGGCTGAGTTTTTTGCTACCGTAAATAAAAACCAGGACAATAATAAAATAAGACTGATTGTAATAATTCGTGTTACAGACATAATGCGATCCTTAATTGATTGTTATAAGACGATTCAGTAATGATAATGTTACGACCTAAATGTTACTAGCTTGAAATCGTTGTAAGTCTTCAAAAGTATCAACATCCCAATGCCGACGGGATTCAAAAAGTGTTAATTCAAGATCACCGATTCGTTGCAAGGTGTTCTGGTACACGTCTTCATGCCCCCACGTCATATTGATAAACAAGTCAGGATAAGCCTTATTCAAGCCAACCATAACGTAACCACCATCTTCAGCAGGGGCTATAACAACACCAGTCTCCGCCTCTAACTGTAATACATTTATAGCGAATTCAAAGTCATGTACTGTGAGGGAGGGACAGTCACAGCCTATTAACAAGGCGGTCGATGATTTTTCTAAACCAGATTGAATCGCATGATGCATACGTTCACCAAGATCGTTGCCTCGCTGAATATGCAGCGACACACCATAATTATTCACACATTGTTGATAAAAGGGATGATTGGTATCAGGGCTACACCAAAGTTGGATAGGACATATCTGTGATTCGTGCAATAAGGATAAGGTTCTTTCAGTTAACTCAATATGCACATCAACAGCTTGTTGTTCAGTAAGTTGGGGCATCAAACGTGTTTTTACCTTCCCTGCCACTGGCGCCTTACAAAAAACAATGATTACAGCATCTGGGTATTTATACACTTTATCATTCATTTAAAGGGCATTAGTAGTAAGCGTGACACACTGACATCATCAATATGTTGGTATTGAGACAAACCTATTGTCATATTGTTATGCCCAAGTTTGGGTTGAGCAACATAACTGCCAAACAAGCGGTCCCAAACACTCATTGAAAAACCATAATTACTATCCGTTTCAGTTTGAATAACAGAGTGATGGACACGATGCATATCAGGCGTTACCAAAACCAATCGAAGCACTTTATCGATGGCTAATGGTAATTTCACATTACTATGATTAAACAGAGCACAGCTACTCAAAATGATTTCAAAGATAATAACGGCAACTGGATTAACACCTATAATTAAGATGCAGATAACCTTGTAACACATTGATAGTAATATCTCTATTGGGTGAAATCTAATAGCTGTTGTGACATCAAAGTCTAAATCGGTATGATGCACTTTATGCAATCGCCATAACCAAGGCCATTGATGTGATGCCCGATGCTGACCGTAAATAGCAAGATCAAGCAGCACAATACTAAGTATAAATTGCATGCCGATGCCAAGGTCAATGTGGTTTAATAAACCCCACTTATTTTCGCTTGCGATTGTGGCTGCAAACAAAGCCGCGCTGGCGATAGTGAAACGCATCAGTACCATGCTTAACAGAGACAGCGAAAAATTAGCCGACCAACGTTGCCAGCGAGAATGACGTAATTGCCGACGTGGAATAAGTAATTCCAAGGCAATCATGATAAGCAATACAGCAATAAAAATTGCTAGGCGTTCTAGTCCGTCCAAAATAATCCCTTTCTATAGAGTTGTTCAAGATCAGCAGGATCAGCACCCATGAAATAGCGTAATCGTAACCACCACATCAGACTAATTGTTCTAAATACACCAAAACTCAACCAGCGTCGTCCTGAACTGATCACCTTACTGCGACAGCAATAGGGTTTGCTTAGCCCTTTTAACTTGCCTGATAGTTCAATATCTTCCATTAAGGCAATGTCTGCATAACCATCGACATGATCAAATAATGATTTTTCCACAAATATCGCTTGATCGCCTGTGGCAATGCCCGTCCAACGTGAACGTTTATTCATTAAGCAAGCAACAATAGTCAATATTTTAGCCTGTCCAGATAATTTAATATCAAAACGCCCCCAACGATAACCTTCACTGATAGCCTGTTCAATTTGTTCTATTGCATCATCTGGTAAATAAGTGTCAGCATGCAAAAAAACTATCGTTGGTGTACTCGCAAGTGCCGCGCCTACATTCATTTGTATCGATCGGCCCTTATCTGACGTCACCACATCATCAACATAGGATTCAGCTAACACGCTGGTATCATCATCACTACCACCGTCAACCACAATTAATTCACATTGTGGCCGTAATTTTTGTAGTTTTGTGAGAAAAGTAATGATGCCCACCTCTTCATTAAAGGTGGGGATCACGATGCTTATATCAGCCACAAAAGTCTGCCTTTAACAACAAGCAGTGTCATCACTACAGCATTCAGTAGACCCACTATGCGTGCCACCTTTAGTTTCAGATGCCGGTCTAAGCGTGCCCACAGGTGAGCACCACGTTTTACCTTCTAACAATGTTTTAGGTGTAATACCAATAAAATCATCGCCATAAACACCTTGAGTCATTAATTCAAATGATCGTGCACAAGTCGCAATGCGTTGTCCTCGAGGGTATACATGGCCTTCGTCATCATACACTTCAGAATAAGGTCCACGATAAATTACTGCATGACCAACATCTAAACAAGCTTCGGCTTTAGGTTTTGTGGCAGTGATGGTCACTGAACGAAATTCAATTCCCTCAACCACTTGCCAAGGTTCGCTTTCCCATTTGTCATAAGCAACAGCAACAAAACCCGCTTTAACAAAATCATCTAACATTGCTTGTTCTTGTAAGGCTCCTGAAATACAGCCACTCCATAAAGTAGGATCGTCTTTTAGGTGTTGAGGCACAGTTTCATCACTAACGATATCGGAAATAGCAACACGACCACCGGGTTTGACCACACGGAAAATCTCATCAATCATTTTTGCCTTATCACTGTCATGAACAAGGTTCAGCACACAGTTAGAAACCACCAGATCAACACTATTATCTTCAATTAGAGGCTGATTTTGTGTCTGCTTGTCCTGCCATGTTTGATGGCGCAGTAAGCTTTCAGCATTAGCAATGGGGTATTGTGCTAAATGTTGATCGACAGCATCCAAATCAACGGCTAAATCCTGAATTAGCCCTTTAACAAATTCAACCCGGTTGCCACCTAGTTTTTCTGCCATTTCTGGCTGATATTTGCGTGCAAGGGACAACATATCATCGTTCATATCTATGCCAATGACTTTACCTTCAGCACCAACAAGTTGCGCGGCCATATAACAAATCTTGCCCGAACCAGCACCAAGATCAAGCACGATATCACCCTCTTTGACATAGCGAGATGGATCACCACAACCATAATCTTTATCGATAATTTCTTGCGGTAAAAGCTGCAATAAACTCGCATCATAATCAACAGGACAGCAAAGATCCGGCTGCCTTTGTTCAGCACCTTCTGAATAACGGTCTAATACGCTGTGTTCTAATTCCATCTTTGTTCCTTATTCAAATATAATTTAATTCGTAGATCGTGATTGTTCAATGTTTTAGATTTTGCCTCTCATATCAAGGCATTTTTGCACGGAAAATGTGAGCCTATATTCATAGGTGACCATTTGAGTACAAAAATAACGCCGAGAGGGGGTAAAAGATGAAGCATTGAGCAATCACGATAATGCACCGCTACAACTACTGCCTTGCCCTGCTGTGCAGCCATAACAATGTTGCCGCGTAGCAATTTTTTCACCTGAAAGTTCGCTAATAATTAAGTCCGCAATATGTACTTGTGATGAGTGATCTGCCAAGGGTAAACCAAGCATTTGATTAAAATCACAGTCATATACATAACCCTGCCAATCAATACTAATGGTATTAAGGCACATCACTTGTTTAAGTGTTTGAGGGTTATAACTAGCGACTAATAAAGCCATATACTCATCGAAGTTGCCTTTACTAATAAGGGTGCTACCAAAACGTTTAATCGGCATATTAGTAATGGTATATAAATGATTAAATTTGATGCCATAGTGTTGCTGTAAATATGTTTTGTAACTATGTTCAAGTGGCTGTTGTGCTGGCGGTAGACTTGCATCCTGTGGATTAAAGACTAGATCGAGCACCAAATCGTTACCATCTTGACCATAACCCAAATCATTTAAACGTTTCAAGGCAGCTAAACTGTTTTGAAATACGCCATTACCACGTTGTTTATCAACATTCTCTTGTAAATAACATGGTAAAGAAGCCACCACCGTCACCTGATACTCGGCTAAAAACTCAGCCAAATCTTCATAAGCTGGTTCTTCTAAGATGACTAAATTACAACGATCAATAACCGTAATCTCTAACTGACTCGCTTGTTGCACTAAATATTTAAAATGTGGGTTCATTTCAGGAGCACCACCGGTTAAATCTAGCGTTGTCACACCTGTTGATTTTGCCAAGTCTAAGACTTGGTCGATTGTTTCTTTAGTCATTAACTCTGTGCGTTTAGGCCCAGCATTGACGTGACAATGTAGGCAGCTTAAATTACACAGATAACCTAAGTTAAGTTGAATGACTTCAAGTGGTGAACGTGACAGCTTGGGAAAACTAGAATTTTCTAAATAGGGTAATGTGTCATGCATAATTAGTGACTTGTTTCATCAGCAAGCGTTCGATGTTTACGAATTCTCATAATGGTTGTGGTGACCAGAGCCAGTACGGCAATTAAAACTAAGGATAAAATCACGTCCATATTAAATAGTTCAGCCATTGAGTTTACAGTAGATAATGATTGGCCCAGATTAACCAAGACAAAACTAACAGGAAACATGCCCAAATAGGTACCAATAACATATTGTTTAGTATTAATGGGACTGAAAGCAAAGGTCATATTAACAAACCAGAAAGGAAATAAAGGCACGGCTCGCATAAAGATCAAATAACTAAAGGCATCTTGTTGCAATTTATCCATCAGTTTTTTTGTCATGGCCATCTTCTCTAAGCGATGTCGAGCCCAATCAGCAATAAGGTAACGAGCAATCCAAAACACGAATACAGCACCAATGGTGGAGGCAATAGTAGCCAGCATCACCCCATGCCAGCGACCAAAAATATAACCAATCGCTAAAGTCATAATGGCAGCACCAGGCAAATTTAAAACGGTCGAAATAATATAAATTCCTCCGGCGATTAATAGCGCTTGCCAGTAATTTTCATTGGCAAAAGACAATAATTCATCTTTATGCTGTTTGAGACTATCAAAATTCAAATAGTCTTGGCCACCATTGATAAAAAACAGTGCCACAAGGCTTAATAAAGTGGCAATAATCAGTAGTTTTTTAATCACTCCTGTGTTCCTCTTAAGCGAAATAAACGTTTAATCCAGCGTTTGCGACTAGGTGTTAAGGCTTCTTTCATACGTTGATCAGCAACACGTCGATTAATTTGCGCCAATGTTGGATAAATATGGATGGTATTACTTAATGCCGATACATTTAAACCTTGTGAAATAGCCAACACATATTCAGCGATTAATTCACCGGCATGTGGTCCGACAATACAGGCACCTAGTAGTTTACCTTTTGGTGTAGTAATTATTTTTGCCATGCCGTCTACTTCACCTTCGGCAATAGCACGATCATTTTCAGTGAAGGGAAAAGTATACACCTGATGTTTAACGCCAGACTGTTGGGCTTCTCGTTCAGATACACCCACGCGTGCAAGTTCAGGAGCTGTGAATGTACACCATGGTATGCCAGTTGTTTGAGATTTAGCTGGCAAGTGGAATAAGGTATTTCTTAATACAATTCCTGCCTGATGTTCGGCCATATGCGTAAACAGATAAGGTCCGGCCACATCACCACAGGCATAGATATTTTTATTGCTGGTTCGTAATCTAGAATCGATATCTAAACGTCCATTATTGACCTGAACTCCCGCCTTATCTAAACCAAGGTGTTCGATATTTGAACGACGGCCTGTCGCAATCAATAAATGACTAGCTTCAATTTCAACAGTGCCTTGTTGATGTCCATCTTTAAGTTTTACTCGTATCCCAGTTGTCGTGTTATCAACTTGAGTAATCATAATGCCACAATGTAAATCAATGCCATCAGCTAAAAATTGCTTTTCAACGACTGCAGTCATATCGAGATCTTCTAACGGTAATAGACCTGTATTACTTAGCAATGTCACTTTACTACCTAGGCGTGCAAAACTCTGGGCCATTTCACAGCCAATAGCACCACTACCCACGACAATTAAATGTGGTATATTTTCAGTTATATTAAAAATAGTTTCATTGGTGAAATAGTCAACATTATCCAAGCCTGAAATAGGTGGAACAAAGGGACGAGACCCCGTTGCCAGCACAAATTTTCGTGCCGTAATTTCACGCCCTTCAACTAATAACTTATCTGCAGCAATAAATTGGGCCTCAGCAAAGAGCACTTCAACCCCCATAGCACGAAACCGTTCAGGGCTATCATTAGGTTCAATCGTCTCAATAACTTCAGTAATACGGTTCATCACACACTGTTGTTTAATAGGATCAAGTTGAGCTGAAAGTCCAAAACGTTGTGCCGTGTTAATGGTATTTGCTATATCAGCTGAATGGATTAAGGTTTTACTCGGCACACAGCCGGTGTAAAGACAATCCCCACCCAGTTTATGTTTCTCAATTAATATGACTTTGGCACCTAGTGATGCCGCACCAGCAGCCGTCACTAAACCTGCTGCGCCACCACCGATTATGCATAAGTCATAGTCTGTTTTTGTCATTTAAGTCCTTAGCTCTATATTTGGTGAGGATATAATTTATATGGCATAAAAGTATCTCACTACATTGATTAGAGAACATTGAAGACAAAATGTTACATTGATTGTCAGCTTAAAGCTCAGTTTTAGCAAGTGACACTAACAAAGCAAGAACTTAGTTATCTACCCTTACAAATTGAAAATGCATGTTTCAGTAGTACGGGTATATACTTAAGCTGTTATCACCACTAGATATGGTGTATGGAACCATTTAAACTTTTTGCTGTTTAATTGATTACATAAATGAAAACAAAGAGATTTAAATGACAATTAGTATTACTGTGGAAAATATACGCTGTTCAGGCTGCGCCAATACCATTACTAAAAAATTAATGGCTATTGATAGTGTGACTAGTGTGGACATTGATATTGATGAGCAGAGAGTGACTATTCAAACAGATGACCCATCGGCTCGGCCGACTTATATTAAGATGCTGTTGACCTTAGGTTACCCTGAACAGGGTTCTGTTGAAGGTATTACCGCTTTAAAGGGCAAAGCAAAATCAGTGATCAGTTGTGCTGTCGGCAAAGTAACTTAGTCTAGGCTGCGTCAGCCGAACCTTCAGTTAACTCAACACAGGCAGAAAACGCTTTATCATAGACATCAGCCGTTGACGTTGCTGTCGGCTGTAGATAGACCATTTTTGCTATTGCCAATAGATCTGTTCGTCCTTGACCATCTTTATAAATCTTGTTCACTTTCTGTTCAAACTTGATCCAGTCATCACCTTCTGTTTGGCGGATCAGTTGGATTTCACGTGCCGTCCCTGCTTGATAGGCACAGCTGGTCATCGTCGAACGATCCATTTCTGCGGCATAGATCGGTGAGGTCAGGATTAAAGCCAGAATAAAACTCATTTTAGTCTGCATAGTAGTGTCCTCATTCATTTGAAAAGGGCTTGTTTCATATTACTCCCTTTCAATACTTTATCAAAATAGTCATTGTAACAATGGCTTAAAGCTTTCTCTTTTATTAACTTAATTTAGCTTGCCTTTGATTTAATAAAAACGCTATACTGCAGTTTATTCAACGCAAAGGATTGCAAGAATGAATAATCACATGGATAAGTGCGGGATCTCTAGGTCCAAAATTCAGTTAGCGCATGCTATTCTGAGCAAATACTTGATTGGACTTTGTCTCCTTTCCACCCTTATTATAAATACGGCTGATGCCGAACAAAGTACTCTCCCCATTGGTTTGTATAGTTATCTTTTTGATAATCCCGCATCTCTATCTAGAAATATCAATACTGAACTTGCCGATATATTAGGTGAAACCAAAGTCAGAATTGTTAATGGTGGTTTGCTCAATCAGACAGATTTTGATGAATGGTCAAAACTGATGGGTAAAGATAAGGCCGTAAAATATCAGCAAGCTTTTTATTCTGCATTTGCCGGTGATAATGGGCCTAAATCGCTTACTAATGTACGTGTTACCGATAGTGCCGGTCAAAATACAATGAACTGTATCATTTCGCATCCCAACACTGACTGGCATCTTGCATGGGAGGCTGGTGGTTTAAATATGTCAATGCAATATGGCCACAATGACTACAATCTAAATGATGTGGCAGAATTTATTTTGCATCATGAAACCAAGCATTGTGTGTCTCATCATGCCCAAATGATTATTAATGAAAACCTATCTGATGTCTTTGCTGCTCTTATTTACCGCGCCAAACATCAAGGTAAAACAACGATGATCAAAGATTTTATTGATTTTCGACACTATCAGATAAAACATTCAACTATCTACGGTACAGTAAGTTTTAATAAAGCAGCGGAAGATCATGATTCTCGTCATACTTTACAGAAAGTGATTGATTTGGATTTTATTACTGATATTAAAGAACTTACGATCTCGGAAATAAATAGCCTTGCCAATCAAATTGTCAGTGAACATTTTTCAGCTGATGATATTTCATAACGCTATAAGCACTATTTAGATTAATCCGAAAAGTGTAAAATAGCGATTATTATAGAGATACTAGAGAATTTCATGGCAACAGCATGTGCACGACATATTTTAGTTAAAACTAAACAAGAAGCAGAAGCGATTAAAAAACAGTTAGCTAATGGTAAAGACTTTGGCCAACTCGCTAAAAAGCACTCCTTGTGTAAATCATCAGCGAAAAATGGTGGTGAACTAGGTGAGTTTGGTCCCGGTAAAATGTTAAAAGCATTTGATAATGTCGTTTTTAAAAAGCCCGTTTTAACAGTTCATGGGCCAGTTAAAACTAAATTTGGTTATCACTTGATTGAAACGATTTATCGTAATTAATTAAAACTCTGCATCACACTGAAACATCATTAACTCACGCGTAATCGGGTGACTGATCTCCAAGGTTTCTGCATGCAAATGTAAACGATTGGCTTTTTGTCCATAAAGATCGTCACCTACAATCGGTGTATTTAAACCACTAATATGAGCTGAATGCACACGTAGCTGATGTGTCCTGCCGGTGATGGGGTAAAAGTGTACCTTTGTTTGTTTATTGACTTGTTCTATACGCTGCCACTTGGTTTTAGCCGCTTTGCCATATTCGTAACAGACTAATTGTCTTGGCCTATCATCTAGGTCAACACGAAGTGGTAGCTCAATAACGCCACCCTCCTCAGCTAACAGCCCGTCTAATAAAGCCACGTATCGTTTTTTCACGCTACGATTGATAAATTGTTTTTGTAGCTTTTTATGTACATCCTTATTTAAGGCAATCACCATCAAGCCTGAAGTCGACATATCAAGGCGATGTACAATTAAGGGGCCTGTAGCAGTTGGGAAACTCTGTTTCATACGTAGGTAAACCGAGTCTTCAATATTTTTACCAGGTACAGATAAAAACTCGGCCGGTTTATTAATCACCACCATGACATCATCTTGATAGACAATATCAATTGTTTTACCTTCAGCAGGATTATTCAATAGCGGATTATCATCCATCTCAATGCCAGCAAGCATATGATTCAAAATCGGCTGACATTTACCTAGGCAGGCAGCATAGAATTGTTGATGTTTCCTGATGGCGGATTTAGGTGACTGTCCCCACCAAAATTCGGCCATAGCAAGTGGTTTTAGACTGTGTTGAAATGCATACTGAAGCAGCTTTGGTGCTGCACACTCACCGGCTGCTGCAGGTGGTACTTGTTGTACTGTGTCTTTAAAAATATCACGTAAGTTTTTTTCTATACCGTCCTTATTTAAGAAGCGATAATTATCAAATAAGGCCTGCTGTATAGAGTGTGAAGTTGCTTTACGTTTACCTGTCAACTCATTAATTTTATTGCAAATTGAGTCTAGTTTTTCTTGTGCCTTGTGGATGCGTTCATCCCAATAGAAAGACAGGTCACGTAGCTTATTTTTTTGTTTAATACTTTCTTTACTTAGCAGTTGATTTACATTTAAAAAGTCTTCAGTGGCCAGCGTTTTTTCAGCTGCAGTTCGGCGTTCTTTTCTATCTCTGCGGCCAACGATCATGCTCGCTCGATGTTGTTGTATTTCTAGCTGTGCAGATTCTTTTTCAGTTGCTAAGACATGTTCATAATGAGCAATATCAGGATTATCTTTTAACTGTTTAATCTGCTCACTAAGCAGGCTAAGTTCATCATGTCCTGTGCGAAAAAAGCCACCCTGTTGTAACATATCAAATACCGGTGGCACAAAATGAGTCAAATGATTACTGTCTGCAACTTTTCCGGAAAAAGCAGATATGTAGCCTATTTCACCTTGTGTATTTTCAACTAATAACACCCCAAACATCTTACCAATGGCCGTTTCTGACTCACCGCCCAGGCCAAAGTTATGTTGCCACTCTGTTTGGCTTTGCAGATATTGTTGTAACTCGTGTGCAGCTAAAACACATAAGGGGTGCGGCTGATAATAAAATGGGAAAGTAAACCGTTCAGGCAGGTCATATGAGTCTATGGATTGCTTAAATGAGGTAAAATAGTGTTCTTGCACGGACATAGTCTAGTCTGATCTTTCTATATGGGTTTATTGAGTTGAAAAAAATATTAGTAATCGGCTATGTTTGGCCAGAGCCAAACTCTTCTGCTGCTGGCACGCATATGATGTCGATTCTACGCCAATTTAGCCAACAAAACTGGCAAGTTGAATTTGCTACACCTTCACAAGCAACAGACCATATGATTGATTTGGCTGCTGAAGGCATTTCAAGCCAGAAAATCACGCTTAATTGTGACAGCTTTGATCGCTATATTACAGACTATCAGCCTGATATCGTCATGTTTGACCGTTTTATGATGGAAGAACAGTTTGGCTGGAGGGTGGAAAAAAATTGTCCTACTGCCGTTAAAATATTAGAGACCGTCGATTTACAGTGTTTACGCGATGCACGTCATAAAGCGCTTAAAGCGGATCGACAAATGACCCAAGTCGATCTATTTAGTGATACGGCTAAACGCGAAATAGCCGCTATTTTACGTTGTGATTTATCACTGATTATTTCCGACTTTGAAATGGACTTATTACAGAACACATTTAAGGTCGATGCTAGTCTACTACACCATATTCCTTTTATGGTGGACATTAACAAGTTAGCTACGACAACCCTAGCCTTTAATGAACGAAAACATTTTATTACTATCGGTAATTTTCGTCATGCACCTAATTGGGATCTTGTTTTATATTTACAAGAGATATGGCCTTTAATTCGCCAACAAATCCCTTCGGCAGAGTTGCATATTTATGGTTCTTATCCACCACCAAAAGCGACAGCGTTACATAATCCTAAAAAAGGATTTTTAATTAAGGGTTGGGCTGAGGATGCTTTAGAGGTCATGCAACAGGCTCGACTATGTCTTGCCCCCATTCGCTTTGGCGCCGGTATCAAAGGCAAGTTATTAGATGCCATGTTGATGCAAACACCGAGTGTCACCACATCCATAGGCAGTGAAGGCATGCATAATGACGAAGCGTGGCCAGGTAAGATTGCCGATGACATCACCGAGTTTGTCGAAGCCGCTGTTCATTTATACACTAGTGAACCAGTGTGGCGTGATGCCCAACAACAAGCTGAAACACTGATAACATCCTATTTTGACGGCGAAAAAATTGGTGCTCAACTTATTGCCAAAATAACTGACATCGAACAAAACCTAGCACAACATCGTTTGACTAACTTTACTGGCAGTATGCTTAGACATCATACTATGGCAAGTACAAAATATATGTCACAGTGGATAGCGGCAAAAAATAGCACTAGTTCTCATAATGACTAAGCTAATTGCTTATCTAAGAAAAAATGCGTAATAGTTCTATTTTAGCTTTTATTTTAGTGTGTTATCGTTAGGCCATGGCTGAAAGTGAATCACCTTGTGTACGCAACTGCTGTCTTGATAGTAATGATATCTGTCTAGGTTGTTTTCGTTCTATGGATGAAATAATGATGTGGAGTAAAATTGATACCACAGTAGAACAGAAAAAACAGATTCTATGTAAAGCTAAACAGCGCCAACAATCCCGTCAAAACCTATCTGAAAAATTATTTTGAAACTCATCTATACCAATGAAAACCGCTATCTTGTACACAATATTCAAAATATTGTTGAAAATGCAGGCATCAGCATTATGTTAAAAAATGAGTTTGCAGCAGGCGCTGCGGGTGATCTTATACCCCATGAAACATGGCTTGAATTATGGGTTATCAATGATTCTGATTATGATAAAGCACTCGCTGTCATAGACTCCTCTTTTAGTGCTAATAATGCGCCAGAGTGGGTTTGCAGCCACTGCAAAGAAAGCAATGATGCTTCATTTGATTTCTGTTGGAAATGTCTAAACAGTCGCCCTTAATCATCAACTTTATCTGGTTAATCGTAAATAAAGATGGGGTAATTTAGCGGGCAATTCTGCGGCATTTTTAATCAAAATATAGGCATTTTTACCAAATAAATACGGTAGGTAATCTTCTGCTTTTTCATCGATAGTGACACAAAAAGGTTGCAGCCCTTTTTTCTCCGCTTCAAGTATAGCTTGGCGAGTGTCTTCAATACCATAACGACCTTCATATTTGTCTAGATCATTAGGTTTACCATCTGTAATGATAAGCAGTAGCTTCTGAGTTGAGCCCTCTTTTTCTAACTGCTGACTGGCATAACGAATTGCCGCCCCCATGCGAGTATAATAACCAGGGCGGATCGCATCGATATGACCTCGCACATCATTATTATAGGGTTCATCAAACGCTTTAATATTATAAAATCGTATATGACTACGATTTCGAGATGAAAAACCATGCAGTGCAAAACGATCACCGGTGACGCTCAATGCTTCTGAGAATAGATATAAAGAATCACGGATAACATCGACTACTCTCGAAGTATTATTAATATGAGCATCTGTCGACAAGGATAAATCTGCCAATAACAGGCAGGACAAGTCTCGTGTTTCATTACGTAGGTCACGATAAACGGGGGTATCACTATTAACATGACCATGTTTTCGGTCAGTAAGATAGTTTATATAATTTTCTAAGTCTAGTTCAGAACCGTCACTTTGCCGGCTAAGCCAGTGACGTTGAGGCCGTAAGATTTCAAACTGGCGACGTATTTTTCGAGCTTGAGATTTAAGTTTTGCAGGTAATTCAGTTGCTTCGGCATCACGAGCCTTCATCGGTATAAGTCGGCAATGATCTTTCTGCAAACACTGCTTTTTGTAGTCCCATTCATCAATAGCTACACCTTCACCTAGGACTATGTCATCATATTTACTAGCAGGTAAATCGAGGTCAAGTTTGATCTTACTTGCTGTGGTTTCACTATCCTGAGCAACGGTAATATTATCCATATCCTCAGCAGTTTGCATGGCATCATCATCGTCATCTTCTGTACTAGTACGATCGACCTTACTGTATTCCCCCCAACTCCATAAACTCTCCAGTCGAAAGCTCATCAAACCATCATTACCCTCAGGCATATCAGTTCGATTGCCCTGTTTTCGTTTCTGTTGTTTCTGTTGATCTTTTCGTGCTTCACTTGTTTCGGGAATATCTGGATCTTGTATTGGCTTAGTGCTTGTAAACTCTTCTTCTGGCGGTGAGGGGTGTAACCACAAAGCTACTGGCTGAGGTGGACGTTTTGCATACTCCAGCGTGAATGATGCTGTTGAACTAAGTAAGGCCTGGCGAATAATCAGCTCTTGTTTAGCCTCACGCTCACCTAATTGTTTAGGATCGGGACGTTGTTCTATATGAGCATCTACAAGCGCTTGATAGCGAGATTTCAAACCAGGCCATATAGCTAACGTTTTTTCAGTACGATATTGATTACGTGTGATCCAATCGCCCTGATCGACAGCCACAACTGATAATGCAGTAAGCCATAAATACAAATCGATATTAAGCTGCTTGCTTGGAAATAAAGCAATGCTTTCTGGTAAACGGAGTGTTTCTTCATCTCGCCATGCATATTGTGTTTTATCTCCAACACCGGCGATACGTTGCAAAATTGAACGTTTTGCATGCACTTCTGAATCAGTCGCATTTTCGACTCGTAAACCACCCTCTCCACCTAATGCACGAAAAAAAATCCCGGCAGTCAGGCGAATATCATCAAGGTATACAATCGCTTCAGGATAGTGTGTTTCGGCTCGTTTAGTGATAAAACGATGCCATGTCGAACCGACCAGTTCTTCTAACATATCAGCCCCTTTACTTATTTACCATGGGCGACCAATCAGGCGGTAACCATAGCATCATAAAAAGGCAGAATAGTACTAAGATCACAAACCATAATACAAAGTTTCTTTGTTTTTGCTGGGCATGATTGGGCGGTAAGGGCATGCCACAATTCGGGCAAATAGACTGTTCAGCCTCAACCATACCACCACAATGTTTGCAGTTGTGTTGGCTCATTTAGATAATTGACCAATTAATGGGTAATTAAAAGCTAAGCCTTTTATTGCTTTGCTAAAGCCCATAATCCCAGCGGCTAAGAACAAAGGCACTATCAACATAAAATAAAGTTCTAATAAAAATAGTGCTGTTAATGAGGCATAACCATCAGTCAGTAAAATATAGAGATTAAAGCTCATAAAAATAATGGTACTAAGGCTGCTTGCCATTAAGGTCTGGCTGAGGTGATTTTTAGCAATCATCGTACCTCCCCGGTAACGTAAAAAATATAACACCCACAGAGCCAAATAAAAGGCACCGACAAAAAGAAGGTTGCCAATAAAAAAAGCTTCTGCAAAAGCGGCCGTATTATCAGTTGTCTTGCTCATATTAGGCTATAACCATTTTAGCTTTAACAACTTCCATTAAGGCAGTAACCGTTTCTTCATCGTCACTTAACGGTTCAATAATGGCTGCACGGCAGGCTTCAATCGGATCAAAACCTGACTTAATCAATGTTGCTGCGTAAACTAATAAGCGTGTTGATGCTGACTCTTCCAAGTCATGGTCTTTTAGTACTCGTAATGCATGTGCTAATTCAATCAATTGAGTCGAGATTGCATGATCAATATCTGTTTCTTGCTGAATAATCTTGGTTTCAGTGTCAATATCTGGGTAATCAAAACGCATAGAAACAAAACGTTGTCGTGTTGATGGTTTCATGCCTTTTAATAAATTTTGATAACCTGGATTATAAGAAACAACTAACATGAATTCTGGTGGTGCATGTAACACTTCACCAGTCCGTTCTATCGGTAATATACGGCGATCATCTGAGAGAGGATGTAATACGACGGTTGTATCTTTACGCGCTTCTACAACCTCATCTAAATAACAGATCGCACCTTCGCGCACGGCTTTACTCAATGGGCCATCATGCCAATAGGTTTCACCATCACCAATTAAGTGGCGGCCAACCAAATCTGCTGCTGTTAAGTCATCATGACAAGCAATGGTATATAAAGGTCGTCCCAATTTTGCTGCCATATGTTGAATAAAACGTGTTTTACCACAGCCTGTTGGCCCTTTAATCAATAAAGGTAATTGATTGTTATAGGCATGTTCAAACAATTCAATTTCATTATTCTGATCTTGATAGTAAGGAGTGTCGACATTTTGTTGAGTCATTGTTAATCCTGAGGATCTTCATCTAAAAGGGGGGCTGAGTTTGGACTATAGCCGTTCATCACTGCAAATTGTGCTGTCATCATATCCATTGTATTAACATGGCCGTTAAACCACGTTGGCCAAGCTGAAAAAACATAGTGCACAAGTAGTTCAATATCACGGGTCTTCTGCCAATTATTGGCGACTTGCAGCATTTCCGCCAACACACGTTCATGCTCGCTGTAATGTACCTGATACATTGGGAATTCAACTTCCTTCATCAAAGTGTTTTCACGCGAAAAATGGGCACGACTATGTTCTAACCAAGCAATAAATGATGCTGTTACTTGCTCAGTATCACTCTCCTTAGGCTGGTCATTGTGTTGATATGCAGAAATAAGTTGCCCTAGTTTCTGTACCATCACTAACTCATCGTAATGAGTATTATTCATGAAATCAATATCCACCCTAGGGAAGGAATTTGCTTCTAATATAATTTTATTTTCAGTCATGAGTTAATCCTTTATAGACTAATGATATAAGCAAGAGCAATGGCAATACAGACAGTCCATAACCAACCATACATAATGGCTCGCCAGAGAAAAGATACATCGCGTAATTCCATAAAATCTCGAATGATAAGGCCACCTTTAATCACTGCTGTGAACAGTAAAAACAATACCACGGCGATGCCGCTCAAACCTAGTTTACCCATGAAATAGGTTGATAAGGTCAGTACTATCATCAATAACCAGATTGTGTGAACGTTATAAACCGTTTTCATCGGATAATATACACCAATGGAAATAAGATAATCCAAACTAAATCAACCATATGCCAATACGATGCACCGGTTTCTACACCCGTATAGTTTTGGGCGTTATAGCCCCCTCTCTTGGCTTTGTGAACCACGGCAAACAAAATAATCATGCCTAATATTACGTGTAAAAAATGGAACATCGTGAGGGAGAGATAAAACATATAAAATGTATTGGTGCTTAAATTAATCCCTTCAGAAAATTTATCACTATATTCAAATGACTTTAGAATCAGGAAGCCCATTCCTCCCCCTAAAGCAGCATAAAGCCAGTCAATACAGCTTTTAACATTATTAACTCTTATCGCTTCAACCGCCCGTACTACAAAATAGCTCGATGTGATCAGTAATAAAGTATTAGCGGCACCTAACTCTCGATTGAGTGTTAATTGGTAGTGGTTAAATAGCTCAATATTTTCGATTCGCATTACTGCATAAACAATGAAAAAAATACCAAATACTAAGAGTTCCATAAAAATGAAAAACCATATGGCTAAGTCACCAGGTAGTAATTTGGGCTCTATATTATTAATAGCAGTAGTCACAATAATCTTGTTTTATCTAATTAGGGTCTAGTCTGACATCTTTTAATCGCTTGTGCCTTGACCCGTATCAAGTCACTTCGATAAGAATGATTTAGTTAGTTTTTTACCTGTCCATGATCTCACCATTGTCCAAGTAGCAAATAGAATAAACAGGGCATGTACAAATACAAAGTAAGATAGGACGTAAACCCAAGTCCATGGGGAATCAAAGCCACCCAGTAATATCATCACGGCGGTCACTAATATAAGTGCCACTCCGGCTATTAGGTTTGTTTTTATTGCTAAAACAACATAATAACGATCAATACTTTTCTGTTCTGTTTTGTTGAAAAGAATCAGTAAAACAATAAATGCTATTACAGGTAATGCAGTAAGATTTAATAATGACAGTAATGTTGAATTAGCAGCCCTCTTTAACTGACTCTCTGTATTCATTTTTGTCCCCTCCAAAATAGTTACCGCCTGTTAGATCATTATCTTAACACTGTTTAATGATGCATATGACCTATCAACATGTAGTGAATAGAGTGGAATAGCTATAGGGCTTTCTTTATTAGAAATAACAAAAAAGGCAATAAGTGAAGATCACTTATTGCCTTTATCATGCAATGAAATTTTATTAGAACTTGACTAGGCCATATACCCAGAATTTTTCTGTGTCTACTTTAGCTGCATAATCACTATCACCGTTGTAGTCAGAGTATTTAACACCTAGTGTGTAGTGCTCTTTAAACGTTTTCTGAGCAAGAATGTCAAACTCATTACCTACATCAAGACTACCTTTATCGGTTTCAAAGTCATGGTAAACAGCAACAACTTTAGCGCCAAGAACTTTACCGACAACAGTGACGTAAATATCTTCTAAACCCTCTGCTGGAGTTGATAGAAACATATCAGCCCAACCTTGGTAAGCGTGGTTTGTACCAAAAGGTGTTTTGAAACTATCTGTGCCATCACCTTCTTGCATCTCATACGATACTTTAGCTAACCAACCTTTATATTTACCACCAAGTTCGGCTAAGTAATAGTTTTGGTCATCCATCGTGCCATCGTCATAATCATTTTGATTGGCATATTCTGCAGAGTAAACAAGTTTGAAATCATCAGAAACTGCTTTCGCCCCACTCAAACGAATCCCTAATGTTTGCGATGATGCAGCAGGTTTATCATCATAGTCGAGGAAATAACCATAAGCTTCTAATTGACCAAAAGATAAACCAGAATATTGAATATTGACTAAATGCGTATCCATATCAATCTGACCATCTTTGATAAAGCTTCCTACATTCTTATCATCACCAAAAATAGTATTTTGCTTATTGATATAGGCATAGCTGATTTTTGTGTTTTCAAATGAGCTATTAGATAAAGTAAGGGCATCAAATGATTGATGGTTCTGACGCCATAAAACATTACCAATAAAACGGTGGAATGGTGCGCCACGGTATGTGATCTCTTGGCGACCTAACTTAAACTCAGTATCAAAACCATTGTATTGTAAATAGGCTTGGTTTACTTCTGTATTTTCTGGATCAGCAATTACAGCATGATCGGCATTGCCAGCATGAATTGTGTCGTTGTAATCATCTTCACCTAAATCAGATACATCTTCAATCTGGGCAAAAGCACTAAAGCCATGGAACTGACCGGTTTTGTAACCCAGTGTTGTGCGAACAGTAAAAGCATCAGCATCTTTTTTACCATCTTGCTCAACGCTTTCATAACGTGCACGTGCTGAAAAACTTACTTTGCCGCCACTTAATGCTTCATAAAAGTCATCTTCAGCCATTGTCACTGTTGGTACAGTAAGCAAAGAGCCAATTGTAGCTGCTAGCCATGTCAATTTTATTTGTTTCATTTTATTTCCTATTTCTTGAACTCTACAATTAGTCACTGTGTGTAGTGTCATTATTCCAATACACGCAACAAAGTTAATCTAGTTGTTTAGTTTATTTTTTAACCGCGTTAATTTCTGCTGCGTCATTGTCGAAACCTAATTTGTAACCTAAAGAAACATGGTGGAAACGACCATTGGAGTAATCATCATGAATAGCAAAACCAAAGTTATAAAGCTTGTCAAAATCTAAGGCAATATCGCCTGCTTTAGCTGAATTAAGCTTACGTTTTAACTCAACCACCCAAAGACCATTATTGAGGCTAGAGTTAAATAAAACTTCTTCACCACCACTCATCACACGGTCATCTAAGATATAACCATTTTCTGATTCTTTAGTCCCTGTTTTGTGACGAATTAAGTCCATATAACGCCCTGCATCAAGTTCTTCTTGAATTTCCTCAGGTGTTTTTAGTTTATCCCAGCCACCTAGTTTTTTACCACGGCGACCTTTAAGTTCAACTTTAGTACGACTTTCAGTTAGGTATTTTCGAATGCCCTGCTGCATATCAACTTGATCTTTTTGATCGTAGGCATCGATGTCTTCTTGTGCCGGTGCACCAGGCATATCTTTCGCATCATGATGACATGTTGCCCAACAGCCAGCTCGACCCGAGTACATTACACTACCCGTAAAGTCATCATCCTCTTGTTGAATATCATCACTGAACATCATGGCGATTTTAATCTGATTAGCTGGATCCATTTTACCACCCTCTACAAAAGGTACCGGTGCATGACTAGTATCCTGCCATGTATACCGCATATAGAGGTATTCATCATCATGAGCTGCCTTAACATTAACGGCAATACTGCCACGCTTATCAGGAATAACCGATGGCTCTAATTTTTCGCCAGTGACCATTTTAAGCCCCATATCAGCAGTTTCTTTGTCATGACATTCAACACAACGGTCACCTGCTTTAAACGGTAGTTTGCCACCATGTTCACTACCTTTGAATATCCACTCCATAGATGCCTGACCAGGGTAGAAGAGTGTAATTTCTCTATCTGGAACAGTATTCCAATCAACACTAAAAGGTGATGCTACTGATTCAGCAGTAGCTGATGGGGCAGCACTTTGTTTAATAGCCGCTGTTGGTTTAGCAGGATTATTAGACTTCTCCAACAGTTTTTGTTGTTTATCATTAACTGGAAGCCTTAAAGTAGCATCAGGTTTTGCAAACTCTGGATTAGGTGCTGATAATTTTTCCAGCTCCTCTTCGTCCATTAACTGATGTACAGGTTTGTGAGCAATACCCTTATGGCAATCAATGCACGTATTACCATTTTGCAAAGCATTGGTATGTTGTTTACGCGCTCTTGGTTTTTGATAAGCAACAGCCATTGATTCGAAGTCATGACAATTTCTGCACTCTCGTGAATCATTAGCCTTCATTCTTTTCCATTCATTTTGTGCTAACTGCAAACGTTTGTTATCAAATTTTTCTGGCGTATCAATAGTGCCTAACACTTTATGCAAAATCTCGTTAGATGCTTTTATTTTTCTGACCATTTTATGTGTCCACTCTTTTGGCACATGGCAATCAGGACAGGTGGCTCTTACACCAGAGCGGTTTGCATAGTGAATGGTCTTCTTATACTCAGCATAAACATTGTCTTCCATTTCATGACAGGAGATACAAAATGTTTCTTGGTTGGTTGCTTCCATAGCGGTATTAAAACCACCCCAGAACATAATACCAATAATAAAAAAGACGATAGCAGCACCAATAGTTGTGCCCATAAATAATTTCCGTTTAAAGAAACCTTGATAATTTGTCATGAGTATATGCCTTACTTAATACGTCAATTAATTTTAATGATAAGTTTTCACTGATTAATGTTTAGAATCCAAAATGAAGTCTAAACACTAAGCACTAAAAATTTAAAGCGCCAAAATATAAAAAAAGCGGGTATAAAATATACCCGCTTTTTAAACTATGACTACTTATGTTTTATGATGAACTCGGTTATAAACATTAAATTTACCTGTTGGTGTAGTCAAACCTTTAATGCGGTCAATCTCTTCTAGAGTTTTTGCATCATAGATTACAATTTCACCCGTTGGGTTTTTTGCATCAGCACGGTTCCAAACAGAAACCCATACTTCTGTACCACCCTTGTTAAACTCCATGTGAAGTGCCACTTTACCATCTTCTTCAGTAACACGGATTGTTTTAACTATTTCACCAGTCTCTTTACTGATAACTTGCACACTTTGCTGTACTTCTGCTTCTGGATGTTTTAATTGATCTGCCCAGTAGTAATCAGAGTTTTCATGGGTACGGATAAATGCACCGGCTCCATCTGTTTCAACTGTGTAACACATTTTCCATGCTTGATCAGGATGGCCTGCAGGATCATTACCCCAAACAGAAACCAGACCTTCACCTAGGTGAGTCGTACCTGCAACTGGACCGCATTTAGGATCAATCCAGTTAGCACCTGGACCAGGGTGAGGAAGATTTGCAACATCAATCATCGCTTCTAAAGAACCACCGTCTTTAGTATCAATGATCACCATTTTCTTTGAAGCATTAGCTGCAACTTGGAAATAACGACCAGTAGGATCATAAAAACCATCGTGTAAGAATTTAGCTGTGTTGATTTGCTTAAGATCTAATGCATCAAGATCTTTGTAGCCTACTTGCCACATTTGACCTAACTCTTTAGTCGCAAGTAAGAAAGATGATTCATTTGGGTTAGTGTAAATAGCAGCAACACGTGACTCTTCAACATACTCACCATCAACGTTCATACCACGTGTAGATACCACTTTAACTGGCATCATAGTCTCTGCATCAGTAATTACAAAATGCGGAGGCCAGTAACCACCGGCAATAACATATTTACCATCACCAGAAACGGCTACGTCACGAGCATCATAGGCAATTTGTGTTTCAGCCAATAACATCTTGTCAGGCGTTTGCCATAAATCGTATTTATTCAGTTTTCCATCACGACCAATTGAATACCAAAAACGACCAGCGACATCATCAGATTTATCGACATTGTGGTGCTCTTGTCCCTTAAGAACATGTACCGCATAACCAGCATCAAGATGTGCAAATATCTCATGTGTATCACCATCAATAATGGCTACTTTACCAGCATCACGCTCAATAACGACAAAGAAGTTTTCCCAATTACGATCATGTTGCGGTTCAGTAGCGTAATCTTTAGGGTCCATATAGACCTTCGTACGTGACTGCATTAATTCAAGAGACATTTCAGGTGGAACAGGTGGTTCTAACTGAATATAAGTTGCCATCATTTTAATTTCATCTTTAGAAAAAATGTCATTAAAGTTATTCATTCCACCTTCGGTACCATAAGTCAGAATTTTTTCAAGACGGGCTTGACCTTTCTTTATGGTATTTATAGGTTCAAGGTTTTTACCTGTAGCACCTTTTCTTAAAACACCATGACAACCGGCACAACGCTGAAAGTATAATGTTTTTGCGTGTTGAAAATCTGCGTCTGATAAAGAAAGCCCTGCCTCATCAGCAGCAATCGCCATCGGTGTGGAAATGGCCGTAGCCAGTGCAACTGCAGCGCTTAGTGCGGCTAGTTTTGGTAATTTCATAAAGTGTATCTCCGTTTTTAAATGAGTTAAGAAAGGCAATTAAAGCTATATCATATATTTATAGAATATAAGAATAGTCTTTAATTGTTCATTCGTAAATGACATAGATCAAGTTAGCCTAGTATTTACCATTGCTGGGAAAAGCTTAATGAGATATTCCGTTCTGGTCGAGTTACAGATTGAATAAAGACCTCTTCATTACCTAAACTTCTTACATCCTGCCAACTCCAATATTGCTTATCAGTTACATTAAAAATACCAAAGCGTATTTCACTATTTGTAGTTACTTGATAGTTGGCAAGAAAATCAACAACTCCATATCCTGCAGGCTTGTAATAACTAACTCTAGAACTTGATTCATCGACACGAGTTTTTGCTTTAGTAAGTGTATTAACTACATTAAGCTGCCATTTATCATCTGCACTGTGCCAAGCTAAATTAATTGTGGCCTGAGCCGGTGATATAGAATTAATAGGCTCATCTGTTGCTAGGTTATTACCTTCGGTTACGGCAAGTTTTGTAGTTAAATTAAATCCAGATAACTTATTCGACCAACTTTGTAAGTCAGTCATATAACTAAATTCCAAACCATAAATTTCAGCTCGATTTAGATTTCGTGATTGAAATAAAGTTGTCGTCGAGTCTAATGGATCCTTACCTAAGTTAACTTTTGTCTCAATAAAGTCTTGGTAACGTGTATAAAATAATGCTGCTGAAATATGTGTGCTTGCATTACCTTGTCTAAAGCCTATTTCAAAACCATCTGATTGTTCAGACTTTAAATCTGGATTAGGAAGCGCTTTAGCATTTCCCCAAGGCGATGATATATTTAGGCTTGTATTCACATCATCATATGGAGCGGTACGGAATCCTCGTACGTATTGAGCATAGGCCGTTATATTGTTATCAAAATGGTGTAAAATTCCGAATTTAGGTGACCATGCAGTCTCAGTAATAGATGCAACATTGAAATTTGGATTATTTTTTAAATAAAGTGAGTCTGCAGAGGGTTTGAGGTGATAATAATCAAACCGTAAAGCTGGAACGAGTATCCATTTACTACTTAACTCAATCTCATCTTGAATAAAAACACCTAATTCATCAGTTTTACTAATTGGGAAATCTCGAAGTGGAAATGTTTCACCTGCCACGACGTTTGTAACAGCGCCAGTTGAAAGGGTAGTTTGAGCCCCATCACGTTGCTCTTCTGTTGTTGTTTGGCTAAAATCGATTCCCATAACAAGACTGTGCTGACCTAATTGAGCAAAAGAATTAAACTCGGCCCCTACTATTTCTTGCTGATAATTGAAGTTTCTATCTATTCTAACTGGCGGAGAAAGCAATGTACGTAAATCACTAGTTTTCTGCTCAGTTTCACTATCAAGGTAATACATTCTAAACACATTATCTTCGAATAAAGTAAGCCCAGTAGTAAATTGGTATTCCAAACTTACTCGTGTCATGTCTATTTCATCATCACCTGTAATAAATTCACTATTGCTAAACTTTCTCGCCGCTTGACTCGCCATCGCATCATTTTCAGAGTCAATTGAACGCTTAGCTGACTGAACAGTTAAGGTGAGTAAATCACTTGCCGCCATTGCAAAGGTTGCTTTTGCAAAAAGTGAATATGATTCCCAGTCTAATTTATCTTGTTCTAGATCTGTAAAATCATCATTATTTATACCCTTACCCTGGCGATGAGTAATCGAGACTAATGCACCAATATTTTCTTGTTGCCATGCAGCTAAACCACTAGCAACCTGACTGTGGTTCTTACCTTCATAGCCGACGCGTAGTTTATAAAAATCATCAGTAGAAGTTTGCGAAACTAAATCAGCAGGATCCCATGTTGTCACAGCAACGACACCGCCTAAAGCATCACTACCATAAAGGGTTGAAGCTGGGCCATTAAGGATCTCTACATGTTTGATCAAATCAACTTCTGGTAGCAGTCTGCCATTATTTGCATAAGAACCCACATCAAATTGATCTGTTGATGCAATACCATCTACTTCGATGGCAACTCTATTACCACCTATCCCTCTAATATTGATTGCTGATGACTGAAAACGGCTGCCTGTTGATTCCATATTAATATTAGGCTGGAAACGTAATATATCGTCAAAATCTTCTGCTTGATTGGTAACTATGTCACTTTCTGTAAAGCTAACAACTGATCCAACAACATCTTGTATTGGTCTAGGTGATTTATTTGCCACCACCACCATATGTGACATTGAAAGACTATCTGCAGACTCTTGTTCTTGAGCCGCTGCAACAGTCAGCGGAGCAATAAATAATAATACTGCCCGAGTAAAAACAAACTTGTTCATGGTTTTCCTTATATCTGATAATGGCAAAATAATAATAGAATATAGCGCGTATTATTTAACATTGTGGTAGATCATTGCTATTACTTTATTGAGCTATTTAAGACTTAGTCAATTGGGCTTATCTACATTTAAATATCATCGCCAAATGATTGTATTTCTTCATCGCTGATGGCTAAAATTACTGTGTCACTACAGCCAGCATTTTTGCCCTCTACAAAAAAAATATACCGCCTTTAAGGCGGTATATTTATCACACTATTAATGAGTAATATTTCTACTCAACGTCTTCAACTTCTTTTCCTTTGGCAAAGAAACTATAGATATACATAAATAGTCCTGAAAGGAATGCTAGTCCTGCTACTTCACGTAACCAGTAGAAGGTAGCTAACTTATCTTGCACTACCATAAATGGTAATGGATCGGACGAATAACGCTGTAAGTAAACCTGCATAATGCCGGCACCTGTTAATAACAATGTTATAGCAACCATCGATAAGGTCATTGTCCAAAAAGATTTTATTTCAATCTTCTGTGCAGTTTCATTGGCAGCTTTCTGGCCACGCATTAACGGCATAGAATAAGAAATCATTGTTAATACAACCATTACATAAGCACCATAAAATGCCATATGTCCATGTGCCGCGGTGATTTGCGTACCATGGGTATAGAAGTTAACAGGTGCTAATGTGTGTAGGAAGCCCCATACACCTGCACCTAAGAATGCCATTACTGCCGTACCCAGCGCCCATAAAACAGCTGCTTTATTAGGGTGGTCGCGGCGTCTTTGATTAACAACATTAAATGCAAACAAGGTCATCATAAAGAATGGAATAGGTTCTAATGCTGAGAATATTGAACCCAGCCATTGCCAATAATCAGGGGCACCAATCCAGAAGAAATGATGTCCGGTTCCGATTAAACCAGAAATTAATGCCATTGCGATGATGATGTACAACCATTTTTCAATAACTTCACGATCAACACCGGTTACTTTAATTAATACATAAGCAAGTAACGATGCCATGATTAGTTCCCACACACCTTCTACCCATAGGTGAACAACAAACCACCAGAAGTATTTATCTAATACTAAGTTGTCAGGGTTGTAGAATGAGAATAAGAAGAAAACAGCCAAACCAACTAGACCTGTTAATAGAACCAGGTTAATAACTGTTTTACGACCTTGAAGAATAGTCATACCAATATTAAAAATAAAGGCTAATGCAACAATCACAATACCTATTTTAGTAATGGTTGGCTGCTCGAGGAACTCTCGTCCCATAGTAGGCAGCAGGTCATTCATGGTAAGTTCTGCTAAGCGAGCATACGGAACTAATAAATAACCTAAGATAGTCAATGCACCTGCAGCAAGGAATATCCAAAACATTACCTTAGCAAGCATCGGTGAATAGAGTTCACGTTCAGCTTCTTCAGGAACAAGAAAATAGGCTGAGCCCATAAAACCAAATAATAACCAAACGATTAATAAGTTTGTATGCACCATTCGAGCAACATTAAATGGAATTTCAGGGAATAAAAAATCTCCCATCACATACTGTAATCCCATGGTGACACCAAACAGGATTTGTCCTACAAAAAGTGCAATTGCGGCTATAAAATATAGCTTTGCAATGCCTTGTGATTCATATTTCATAAATATCTACCCCTTAACCTTGTACATTTGGTGGCCAGTCTCTGGCAGTTTTAATACCATCAACATATTTCAAAAACTGAGCAAGATGTTCTAATTCTTCATCAGATAAATTGAATTGAGGCATGCTACGTCGACCTTCAATACCATCTACAGGGCGAAACTTAATAAACGCTTTAATTGCTTCAGTACTTTCACCAAAACGGGTATAAACATTAGCTAACTCAGGTGCAAAATAGGCACCTTCACCTAGCAGAGTATGACAACCAATACAATTATTCACTTCCCATAGTCGCTTGCCTTCTGCAACTTGTTCCGTCAGGTTCTCTCTATTGTCTGTGGCGGGCAGCCTGTTAACAGTATCCACTGTTAGCCCAATAAGTACTAAGAAGAAGAATACGCCTCCCCCGTAGTAAATATTGCGGGCCATGCCCTTAGTAAAGGTTTCTCTCATCACACATCTCCTAGATTACAAAATTACGATATTAAGTATATCGACAATAAATCAATGTGTCATTGACCTATATCAAGTATGTGGTTGTATTAATAAGTTTGTTATACCTCAATCTTCTAAAGAAATAAATTGACGCAGCTTATTGACGTCAAGCAATTCAATTTGAGTACCATCTAATTTGATTAGACCTTGCTTAGAAAGGTCTT